>Ga0222712_10003783_pt1 | contig 16225 bp, 14 predicted proteins | sample C33_657DmetaG_FD_165043 | JGI IMG/M metagenome (GOLD analysis project Ga0222712, IMG submission 165043) | Estuarine water microbial communities from San Francisco Bay, California, United States - C33_657D | ecosystem: Environmental > Aquatic > Marine > Unclassified | place: USA: California...
TGCCGTTGTGGTGATTACACAGACTTCGAAGTATGCACTTGTCAAGGAAGCATTGGCTTCCAAGGGTATTCTGGTAATGGCAGGAGAAGCCGCCCTTGAAGAGGCAGCAGGAATGGATTGTTTTGATCTGATGATGGCAGCAATTGTTGGATTTGCGGGACTGAAACCTACACTGAAGGCCATCGAAACCGGAAAAAACATCGCACTTGCCAACAAGGAAACATTGGTGGTGGCAGGAGACGTTGTCATGTCAATGGCTGCGGCGAATGGGGTTTCAATTATACCCGTTGATTCAGAGCATTCTGCCATTTTTCAATGCCTTGTGGGTGAGGGGGCAAACCCAATTGAAAAAATTATCCTGACTGCATCTGGTGGTCCTTTCATAGGAAGAAAACCCAACTACCTGGTAAATGTAAAAAGGGAGCATGCCATCGCACATCCCAACTGGTCCATGGGAGCAAAAATATCCATTGATTCATCGACCCTGATGAACAAGGGACTTGAAATGATTGAGGCCAAATGGCTTTTCAACTTGGAGCCTTCTCAAATTGAAGTTGTCATCCATCCCCAAAGCATCATTCACAGCATGGTCCAGTTCAAAGACAACAGCATCAAGGCACAAATGGGACTGCCTGACATGAAGTTGCCCATCCAATATGCAATGGCTTATCCCCAAAGGATTCAGAACAGTTTTCCTCGCTTCAATTTTGCGAAATCAGCCACGTTGAGCTTTGATCCTCCAGATTTCAAAACATTTAGGAACCTGGGTCTAGCCATTTCAGCATTGAACAAGGGAGGAAATATGCCATGCATTCTGAACGCTGCCAATGAGCTTGCTGTATATGGGTTTCTCAACAACAGGCTAGGATTCCTTGATATGACTGAAGTAATTGAACAGACCATGGCCAACGTAGCGTTTATCGGGCAACCCAGCCTGGAAGAGTATTTTGAAAGCGATGGTGAAGCAAGGAATTTTGCAGCTTCCCTGATCAATCTGTAGCCAGGGTATTCCACTTATCCCTTTTCTGTTGTTGGCCCTCCCTTTATTCTTTATATTTACACCCTAATCTTATACAATGAATTTGAATGTGCTGTTGGATATCAATTGGAATGCAGTTGGATTGCAGGCCGGGCAACTGATCCTTTCCTTGTCAATTCTCGTAATTCTCCATGAAATGGGTCATTTCATTCCTGCCAAAATTTTTGGTTGCAGGGTTGAAAAATTCTACCTCTTTTTTGATCCATGGTTTTCCCTTTTCAAGAAAAAAAAGGGCGAAACGGAATACGGTGTCGGTTGGTTACCCTTGGGTGGATATGTCAAGATAGCTGGAATGATCGATGAGAGCATGGACAAGGAGCAGCTCAAGCAACCCGCACAGCCCTGGGAATTTCGCAGCAAGCCGGCTTGGCAACGCCTGATCATCATGATCGGGGGTGTTACCGTAAACGTGTTGCTGGCTTTTTTTATTTATGCCATGATCCTTTATACCTGGGGCGAAACAAAACTGCCCAATAAAAGTCTTGCCAATGGTATTTGGGTGGTGGATACCGTAGTGAACGAAGTGGGATTGAAGACCGGTGACCACATCCTTTCAGTGAACAACGAACCTGTAAAATATTTTGAGGACCTGAATGCCGCCATGCTGCTGGGAGAGAACATGACCATCGTACGTGATGGTGAAACAAAAGAACTCCTGATACCTGTCAATTTTATTGAAAAAATTGTTGAAAAAGGCAAGCGGTCTGTATTGCTGATGCCACGTGTACCTTGCATTGTTGGCGAAGTTGGTGCCGAAACTGCTGCCGCCAAAAACGGTTTGTTGGCCAAAGACAGGATCATTGGAATCGATTCAATCAAGATTGATTTTTTTGATCAGGTCAAGCCAGCCATCATGAACAGGGCAGGGGACAGCATTGCTTTGCATGTGCTTCGCAATGGTAACGCATTGGTGATCAATTCGGTTGTCAATGCAGATACCTCGATTGGTTTTTTTCCTGCCGTTCCCAGCATGGATGAAATGCAGCAAGAGGGATTGTACCAATTTGAAACAAGGAAGTATGGCTTTTTTGCTTCCTTCCCGGCAGGCATCAACAAAACATTCGACAAGCTTGGTTTTTATATTGCACAATTCAAGAAAATCCTCAATCCTTCAACTGGCGCATACAAGGGCCTGGGTGGTTTCAAATCAATGGGATCCATTTTCCCCAAATATGGTTGGGATTGGGAAGCGTTCTGGAACATTACCGCATTTTTCTCGATTGTGCTGGCATTCATGAACCTGCTTCCAATACCTGCGCTTGATGGCGGCCATGTTGTATTCACATTGATTGAAATGATAACCGGTAAAAAACCCAATGAGAAATTTTTGGAATATGCCCAGATCGTGGGTATGGTAATCTTGTTTGGATTGATGATCTACGCCAATGCAAACGATTGGCTGGGATGGGGTCGAAGCAAATAGCCTATTATAATTTTAAATAATAATCCTTCAGCAGGAGAATGAATGCATCAGTATAAACTGATGCATTTTTTTTGATGACAATTTCTTCTGTTTCTGTTGCTTTTCCAAAGGTGGAGAATTCAAACATGACCCTGAAGGGTTCATGCAAAATGCTTTGTTTTGCTAGGGCAATTGCAGTTGGAAACAGGCCTTGGGAAGAAGCCAATTCTATGCATTCCATTTTTCGAAAATGGGGCATGAGCAGATAAAAACGACCATTCTCTGATATCCATTTTTTTACTTGCACAAAGAGTTCAATCAAAGTGAGTTGGTCACTGTGTCGTGCAAGATTGATTTCCGATTGCTCTGACTTCAGTTGCTTTTCGTAAAAGGGTGGATTTGATACGATGAGGTCGTATTTTTTTTCAGTTTCAAATAAGCGGATGTCGGCCTTTAAGGGGCTGATGCTGCTTGCGAAAATGGATTCATTTATATTGCTGCAAAGTTGTTCAAAGCAGCCTTCTTCAATTTCCACTGCATCAATCTTAACGTTTGTTCCCTGTGCAATCATCATTGAGAGCAGGCCGGTGCCTGCCCCAATATCAAGCATCCTTTCTGCAGTCATGCCCTTGCTGTTGATCCATGCCCCAAAAAGGCATGCATCTGTTGTTACCTTCATGGCACAACGGTCCTGGCGGATGGTGAATTGTTTGAACCTGAAATGAGAATTGCCCATGAGGATCTTTTATTTACCAATGTGCCCTTGCTGATGCGGAAACAGACAATGGACTGCTGGCACCGGCCAAAAATTTGTGGTACCCTGTTATGGCAATCATCGCTGCATTGTCAGTACAATATTCCATGTCAGGCACAAACAATTCCCATTGGTATTTTTCAGCCATTTTTTTGATGGAGGCCCTCAGCCCTTTGTTGGCAGATACTCCACCTGCCAGACAAATGGTTTTGATACCGGTTTTCAAACTCGCTTTTTTGAGTTTGTGCAACAGGATGTTGACAATGCAATACTGGGCTGAAGCGCAGATATCATGCAGGTTTTTGTTGATGAATTCGGGGTCTGTCTTCAATTGTTTTTGCAAAAAATACAGGATCGACGTTTTGACACCGCTGAAGCTGAAATTCAGCCCTTCTATCTGAGGCTCTGGAAAATGAAACCTTGTTGGGTCACCATCTTTTGCATATTGATCAATGAGCGGGCCACCTGGATATGGTAATCCCAACAGCTTTGCAGTTTTGTCAAATGCTTCACCAGCTGCATCATCAAGTGTTTCTCCAAGGATTTCCATGTTCAAAGCATCCTTGCAGTGTACTATTTGGGTATGACCGCCGCTCACGGTCAGACAAAGAAAAGGAAATCTTGGTTTCGGTTCTGCTATCAGGTTGGACAACACATGGGCCTGCATATGGTGCACTTCAATCAAAGGTACCTCAAGAGAAAGGGCCATTGATTTTGCAAAGCCTGCTCCCACCAGCAATGCACCAATGAGTCCTGGAGATTGTGTAAAGGCAATCGCATCCAGGCGGTCCAATCCCACACCGGCAGCAGACATCGCCTGGTCTACAACGGGGACAATATTTTGCATGTGGGCCCTGCTTGCCAACTCCGGAACAACACCTCCATATTGTGTATGGATTGCCTGGGTTGCAATGATGTTCGAAAGGATTTTTCCATTGTGGCAGATGGAAGCAGATGTTTCGTCACAAGAAGATTCTATACCTAAAACATAGATGCCATCACCTTTTTTCATTGGACGAAGATAAGGAGACTTGCATTTTTATGTGTCATCAAACCGTGCCGTCTTCAGGCGGCTCAATGCCCGGAATCGTTATTTTGACCTGATGGCAACCACCGGGTCCATTTTTGCTGCAATCATCGCCGGTATGATCCCTGCCAAAACTCCAATGCTCACACAAATTGCGATGGCCAAAGCCAGGATATTCGCAGAAACAAAGATGGGAAAATCAAAAACATTGCTGAGAATCTGTGACATGACAACCACCAAAACAATTCCAATCAATCCCCCAATGATGCAGATGAGCGCACTTTCAAGCAAAAATTCAATGAGGATTGTCCTTTTCTTTGCACCAATGGCCTTTTTGAGCCCAATGACAGGTGTCCTCTCCCTTACGGTGACAAACATGATGTTTGCAATGCCAAATGCACCCACAACTAGGCTTAGAAGGCCTATCATCCACCCGCCAAGGTTGATGCTTCCAAAAAGGGAGCTGACAGCTTTGCTGAAATCACTGATGGCATTGAGGGCAAAATCATCTTCCTCAACAGGGCCGAGCCTGTGGATGGAACGCATTGCGCCTTTCAACTCGTCTTTGAGTGCATCTGTGCTCATGTTTTCAGGTCCTTTTACGATTATTTTAGGATTGTTGAACCGTTCATTGAACAGCATTTGTTTCATGAAACGATAAGAGAGGAGAATGCTCTGGTCGAACTGCCAGCCCTCAATGAAACTTTTCCCCTGTTTTTTCATGACACCAACGATCACAGCCTTTTTATTTCTCAGGTCCACTTCCTTGCCAACAGCTTTCTCTGCATTTCCAAAAAGTTTTTCTGCATTGTCGTACCCAATCACAATGCTTGCACTTCCATAATCGAATTCCATAGGGTTGAGATAACGTCCGTACTGAATTTCGATCGGCTGGATTTTATCAAACTCTTCGGTTATGCCATGGTAGTTGATGCCATCAAGTTTTTGATTGTCATATTCGATAAAAGACTGTGTTGAAAAGTTGAAAACGACGTTGATGTCGGCACTGATTTTCTCTCTGAGGAGTTTGGTTTCAATGAGTTTTGGGCTGGGCCTGTTGACATATTTCCACCAAGGATATTCGGCGCCTCCCTGGTAATCCCATTTGTCAATATAGATTGTATTGGATCCAAGGGATTTTACCCCATCCTGAATGTTTTTTTCAAGGCTGCTCACGGTTGCCAAGACACCTATGATGCAAAAAATACCAATGGTTACGCCAAAAAGAGATAGGAAGGTCCTTAGTTTGTTCTTGCCCAGTTCCTGAACAGCAAGTTTCAAGGTATTCCAAAGTATTTCAAAGGTTTTCCTCATGGCACAAATTTACTCGATTAATGGCAGTCGGTGTTTAAAAAGTGGTGAAGGGATGGGGGCAAGGACAGGCGGACTTCAATGCATGTGCAGGGGCCGTTTTTTTATCATCCCGCCCCTTATTTCCCTGACACTGTTGATCACCATGAATGCTTCTGGGTCGATGGACAGGATTTCGTTCTTGATTTTATTTACTTCCAACCGGGTTACCACGGTATAAACAATATCCGTTTCTCTCAGAACCGTTCCCTTTTTTCCATGTCCCTTTGAGCCTTTATAAGTGGTAATCCCCCTTCCAAATTTTTCAATGATCATGGTGCTGATCTCTTCAGAATATTTGTTGGAAACAATTGTAATGGCGGTATATTCTTCTATCCCTTCGATAAAAAAATCGACTGTTTTGGATGCCACCAGGTAGGTGAGAATTGAATAGAGTGCGGATTCAATCCCCAAAATATATGCCGCAAATAAGAAAATGATGATGTTGAACACCAAAATGATGTCCCCAATGGATGCGGAAATTCGCCTGCTGATGGTCAGTGCAAGGATTTCGGTTCCATCCAATACGCCTCCTCCCCGCATGGCCATGCCTATGCCCGCGCCAAGGAAAAATCCACCAAAACTGGCCACGAGCAACTTGTCTTCGGTGACTTCCGGGTAGGGAATGATGGTCACTGCCATTGAAAGTGCAATGATTGCAGCAAGTGCAGACCAAAACAGGCCAGGGCCAAATTGCCTGTAACCCAGCGCCAGGAATGGAAGGTTGATTGCGACGATAATGATTGAAAATGGCAGCTGTGTCACCTCGGTCAGCAACAGAGAGATACCAGTAGCACCTCCATCAATGAACTGACTGGGCAGCAAAAAACTTTTCAATCCAAAACCGGCAGAAAGGGCACCCATGGCAATGAAGACCCAGTTTTTGAAAATGAACACCCAATTCATGGTCTTCCCTGGCAATTTCACTGGGTGGATTATTTTTCTTCCCATAGCTCAAAAATAGTGATTGTTTGAGTCTTGGCTGTCTTTGAATCTGTTTCAGGATTTGTCTTTTATGTGATTTCATTAAATTGTACAGTTTGGCTGAAGTTTATGCTATTGTCCATTTGCCTGATCTCTTTGAACATGCCGACAACCAATAACTTGTCTTACCTTTGCGCATTCAAAGTCATGAAATACGAAAACGAAATAAGCAAGCGCAGAACATTTGCGATCATTTCACATCCGGATGCAGGAAAGACAACCCTGACTGAGAAATTTCTCTTGTTCGGAGGTGCCATCCAGACTGCGGGTGCTGTAAAAAGCAACAAGATCAAAAAGCATGCAACGAGCGATTTCATGGAAATCGAACGGCAGCGTGGAATCAGTGTTGCCACCTCCGTAATGACTTTTGAATATAAGGGTGTACTGATCAACCTTTTGGATACTCCCGGGCACAAGGATTTCGCTGAGGATACCTACCGAACACTAACAGCAGTTGACAGCGTCGTACTGGTAATTGATGGTGTAAAGGGTGTTGAAGAGCAAACCAGGAAGCTGATGGAAGTCTGCAGAATGCGCGACACTCCGGTAATCGTCTTTGTCAACAAGCTGGACCGTGATGGCAAGGATCCTTTTGACCTGTTGGACGAAATTGAAAAGGAACTGAAGATTTTGTTGCACCCTTTGAGCTGGCCCATCAACATGGGGAAGGACTTCAAAGGCGTGTACAGTCTATATGACAAAAGTCTGCTGTTGTTCAATGCCAATCAAAAGGCAACAGCAGAAGACAGTGTTCAAATCGACAACCTTGATGATCCCATCCTGAACAACCTGGTTGGAGAAAAGGATGCTGATCAACTCAGGAGCGATTCGGAATTGATTGAAGGCGTGTATGGCGATTTTGACAATGAAGCATATCTCACTGGTGTAAAGGCGCCTGTGTTTTTTGGAAGTGCCATCAATAATTTTGGTGTCAAGGAACTGCTGGATACTTTTATTCGCATTTCTCCTGAGCCAAGAAGCCGCGAAACAACGGCAAGACATGTGGATGTGCAAGAAGACAAGTTCAGTGGTTTTATCTTCAAGATCCACGCCAACCTCGACCCCAAACACCGCGACAGGATTGCCTTTTTGCGGGTTTGTTCCGGGAAGTTTGAGCGCAACAAGTATTTTCACCATGTCCGCCTGGACAAGGATGTTCGTTTCAGCAATCCTTACAGTTTTTTGGCGAGAGACAAGGATGTGATTGAGTCGGCCTACCCAGGTGATGTTGTAGGTTTGTTTGATACCGGAAATTTCAAAATTGGAGATACCCTTACTGAGGGAGAGGAATTTTATTTTACAGGCATTCCAAGTTTTTCTCCTGAAATTTTCAAGGAGGTCATCAACAAGGATCCCATGAAGACCAAGCAACTCGAAAAAGGGCTCAACCAGCTGACGGATGAGGGTGTGGCCCAATTGTTCACCCAACACAATGGGAACAGAAAAATCATTGGTTGCGTTGGCGATCTTCAGTTTGAAGTGATACAATACAGGCTGCTGCAAGAATACGGGGCGTCAGTGCAATTCAATTCACTGCCTTTCTATAAGGCTTGTTGGCTGACTGCTGAGGACAAATCAAAGTTGGAGGATTTTACAAGGTTCAAGACATCCAATACTGTCATTGACAAGGATGGCCATGTGGTTTATCTTGCCCAAAGCGATTGGTTCCTGAATACAGAAATTGCCAACAATCCTGGAATTACATTCCACTTCAGTTCTGAAATCCACAAGTGATTTACATTCAACCTATCCCATTACTCCGGTATAATTGAACGGTGTAATCCGCTTCAATTCAGCTTTTACAGTTGCTTTTACCTTGAGTGTTGAAATGAACGCGTGGATTGTTTTTTTGTCTATGGCGCCCTTGCCCCTGGTCAATTCCTTCAGCGCTTCGTAGGGTGCTGGATAATTTTCCCTTCGAAGGATGGTTTGTATGGCTTCGGCAACCACAGCCCAATTCCTGTCAAGGTCTGCCCTGATGGCATCTTCGTTCAGTACAAGTTTACCCAACCCTTTGTTGATCGAGTTGATGGATATCATGGTATGGGCGAGTGGGATTCCTATGTTCCTGATCACCGTTGAGTCGGTGAGGTCACGCTGAAGCCTTGAAACCGGTAGTTTGGCCGAAAGGTGCTCAAACAGCGCATTGGCGATGCCAAGATTTCCCTCTGCATTTTCAAAGTCAATCGGATTTACCTTGTGTGGCATGGCTGAAGAGCCGACTTCACCTTTTCTGGTTTTCTGGCGAAAATACTCCATTGAAATATAGGTCCAGGCATCCCTGCAAAGGTCAACCAAGATGGTATTGATCCTTTTTATTCCGTCGAATTGCGCTGCCAAGTGGTCATAGTGCTCAATTTGTGTAGTATACTGCTGGCGTTGCAGTCCCAATTTGCTTTCACAAAATGCATTGGAAAACCTTACCCAGTTGATTTTTGGATAGGCTACTGCATGTGCATTGAAATTTCCTGTTGCGCCACCAAATTTGCATGAATAAGGAACCTGGTTCAGCAGTCTGATTTGGTCTTCAAGCCTTTCCACAAATACCATGATTTCTTTTCCGAGGTTGGTAGGAGATGCGGGTTGGCCATGTGTCCTTGCCAGCATGGGGATATTTTTCCAGCTGTTGGCCAATTTCCTGAGTGAAATGCAAAGGTTTGTGATGGCAGGGAGGTATTCACCCTCGAGTGATTCCTTCCACATCAATGGTACTGCTGTATTGTTGACATCCTGTGATGTGAGACCAAAGTGAATGAATTCTTTCAGGTGTCCCAGTTCATGATTTTCCAGTGTTTGTTTCATGTAATATTCCAAAGCCTTGACGTCGTGGTTGGTCACTTTTTCAAGTTGCTTGATTTCCATGGCTGTTTCCGGACTGAAATCAAGGTAAATCTTCCTGAGTTTTTTCGCATTTGCGCCACTCAGGCTGAACAATTTTTTCTGTGAAAGGGCGATAAAATATTCTGTTTCAACCCTGAGACGGTATTGCATCAGGGCAAATTCTGAAAAATATGCTGAAAGGATTTCTACTTGTGAGCGGTAACGACCATCGATAGGAGAAATTGCGGTAAGTGTATTGAGTTCCATTGTGTACCTGAATTGATGTAATTTGCGGCTAAATTACGTCAATATAAGTGGAAAGGAAAATCAGGATCGGTGCCGTGAGCTATTTGAATACCAAGCCACTCTTGTATGGGTTGCAAAATGGACCAATAAGCGATGCCATTGGGTTGGCTTTGGATTATCCATCCAATTTGGTCAAGTCTTTGAAAAATGATCAGATTGACATTGGCTTGCTTCCAGTAGCGGCATTGGCGGACATGGAGGATTACCAGATTGTTTCTGACTTTTGTATTGGAACAGAGGGAGAGGTTGCGTCAGTATGCGTTTTCAGTGAGGTTCCCATGGAAGATATTGACACGGTCTTGTTGGATTATCAATCCCGTACATCTGTTTTACTCTGTAGGATTTTGTTTACCCAACATTGGAAAAAAAGAGTTCAGTTCATCAACGCAACAGATGAATCCTATATTGACAGGATAAAAGGGAATGTGGCAGGTTTGGTCATAGGGGATAGGGCACTAAGGATCAGGGAAAGACATAAATACATCTTCGACCTCGGACTGGGTTGGAAGGAAATGACTGGATTGCCATTTGTTTTTGCAGTTTGGACAGCAAAGCACAAAGTAAGCGAGGAATTCATTTCCTTGTTCAACACAGCCAATCGATTGGGATTGGAAAATATAGGGTTGATCATCAGTCATAACAACATGGACTACTATCCGATGGAGGTGTATTTCCGAAAAAACATCAGTTATTTTTTTACTGAAAATATGCGGCTTAGCATGAGACTTTTTTTATCTTCCCTAAAAAATATTTGAATCTTCAGAATGTATTATTCGCCAAGACTGAGAAAAGTTTACAACGAATCACTTGTGCAAAAACATTCTTTTAATTATTAAAATAAATATCAATGCGTTCACTGTTAAGAAAAGCAAGAGGTTTCATTGCCAACAAAACCTATTCATTAAAAGGAATAGTCAAAGGACATCATCTTATGACATACAGGGGAGTTCCCTGCATCAAGTGCCCATTTGATTATGTAATTTATCAAATGATACTGGATGAGGTCCGTCCTGATCTGATTATAGAAATTGGAACAAATTGTGGTGGTAGTGCTCTTTATCTAGCAGATATGCTGGAAAATATTGGAAGGGGGGAGATTCACACCATTGATATTGATGATCGGGCATATGAATTGGCAAAGAAAAACAAGCGCATTAAATTTTTCCATGAAGGATGGGAAGGATATGATCTAGAAAATGCAAAGGGCTTTGAGAAAATTCTTGTGATTGAAGATGGTTCCCATGAATTTGAATCGTGCTTGGGTGCCATGAGAAAATTTGGCCATCTAGTTTCCGATGGATCTTATATGATTGTTGAAGATGGGATCGTAGATGCATTGGGCCAATCTGGCATGTTTGGAGGCGGTCCGGTTAAGGCCATTAAAAACTTCATGAAAAACAATACAGCATTTCAAATTGATCACCGTTGGATCAACATGTTTGGTAAAAACGCAACATTCAATACACTTGGGTACCTGAAAAAATTGACCCCTTAAAATGTTGCTAAGCATCAATTTTTTATTTCCTTGGTTTGACAAATATGTTTTTCAATATCCTTAAAGGTGAGAGTATGATAAATCCTACCTTGTAGCGGATGGATAAAGATTTGAATTGGGCTGTGATTTTTTCAACCAGGTTGTTTTCGGTGAAGAAACTGTCTTTTTTCAGATCGGATGGAAGAACCAAGGCCGAATTGCTGGCAATGGCAATCGTAAACTCTCCCTGGGGTCTGGACGAATCTCCAATTTTGCTAAAATCCCCTTCATACCAAATCAGTGGTGACTCGTCGTTGGAGGTCTCATTGTAGATGTATGATCCAGTGATGAATTTTTGATTGAGTAGGGTTACATCAGAAAAATACCTTTTTACCAGCGTTTCAAACTCTTTTTTGTAAAGTTCTTTGATGTGAAATTTGTTTTTAACCCCTTTTAGGTCGGTGTAGACATATTTGTCTGGTGTTGATATGATGCATACTCCATCAGGCTTTAACACCCTTTTTATTTCCTTCATCATTTCATCATGCTTGTCATGGTGTTCAATTGTCTCAAAGCTTACGACAACATCAAAAGATGCATCTTGACAGGGAATATTGGATGTGTCTCCTTGCAAAAATTCAGTATTGTGTTTTTGGTATTTTATTTTTGCTTCTGCAATGGTTTTTTCATCGATGTCAACGCCAGTGATTTCAAGTGCGTGTATTGACAGCAGATTTGTCCCATATCCTTCTCCACAGGCGATATCGAGCACTTTTTTATTGGCACAAAACATTTCAGCGATCTTATATCGGTGAAGGTGCTCTGCCATTCCTTGGCTTAAATCCCCTTGTTCTAATCTTTCTCCTGTTGGATTTTTTGAAAACATCAATAATGGTTTAAGGTATTGGTTGTATGTCTATTCGTATTTATTGGTAATTCTATTGAGCATCAATTTGAATATTGTGGCAAAAGCTGTCCTCCTTTCTGTATAAAGAACTTTGTTGTCGGCAATAAGCTGAACCAGCGATTCCATATACCAATCCTGATGCTTCCGTACAATATAGGCAATAATGTTTTTCCTGTTGGGAATTGTCTTGTTTTTATGGGTTGACTTCTGGGTTTGCCTGTAAAAGAAAAGGACTTCCTTGATGACATGGATGGTCCAGCCTTTTTGTGTGATTCTGATGTAAAACTCCCAGTCCTCATATCCCAGGGTCATTGACTCATCGTAACCCCCAACTTCATCCCAGCATGATTTTCTTACCATGGCACATGCAGGACATTCACTGCTGAATAAAAAATTAAACTGGTCGCCACCCCTTGGTTTTGATATTTTGTTGTCTTCGCCAAACATTTTCATGTGGCTGGTGACCACTGCAACATTGGGTGTATTGTTGAGTATTGTCAGGCCTTTTTCAAAAAAAGTAGGATCAAAATAATCGTCTGCATCCAGGGCGACTATAATGTTTCCTTTTGCATGATTCACTCCAAAGTTTCGGGCAGAAGACATTTTTCCGTTTTCCTTGTGCAAAACCGTTGCCGTACTGGGATCGATATTTTTCAGCACATCCAACGTAAATGGGTCTGTTGAGCCATCATTTACGATGATGGTTTCAAAATGCTGATAGGTCTGTTTTTTTAAATGAGACAGGGTTTCTTCAAGATAGATGCCATCATTGAAACAGGGTATGACAACAGAAATAAAGTTCACAGTAATTGTTTTCCCCATTTGGTTCATGTGTTTGATGTCGGCCTTCCAAATTTCAATCCTATGGAATGCATTGGAGTTTATCTATATTTGTGATGCCTAAAAATACGATTAAATCTGTCTGATCATGGTCTCCATTTGTGTTCCTGCCTACAAAAAGCCTGAATATGTCCGAAGGCTTCTTGATGCCTTGTTGGTGCAGGATTACAAGGATCTTGAGGTTATCATCACTGATGATTCCCCCAATGATGATATAAAATTAGCAATAGCACCCTACTTAACCCAATTAAATATTCAATATCACAGAAACATTCCAGCCTTGGGAAGCCCAAAAAATTGGAATGCTGCCATTGAATTGTCATCTGGAGATTTTTTCATGCTCATGCACCAAGATGATTGGTTTTATGACAAATCTGCCATTTCCAAGTTTGTTGAAATTTTTGAAAAAAAACCACATGTTTCATTTGTGTTCTGTAAAAACACTGCACTGCATCCGGATGGGACATTTGTAGTGCTGCAAGCCATACCTTCCTTGTTGACCCAATTGGGTTCATATCCCAATCGTTTGTTGCTGTCGCAAGTGATGGGGCCGCCGAGCAATGTAATGCTCAGGTCATCTGTAAAGAAGAAAGTGGCATATGATGAGAAGCTGATTTGGTTGGTTGATGTTGATTATAATGCAAGGTTGATCAAAGCAGGATTTGAGTATGCCTATCTTGATGAACACCTTGTTAACATTGGCTTACACAAGGACCAGACCACTGAGTATTGCAGGGAGAATACCGATATCATGTTTCGGGAAAACATTTGGGTTGCACAGAAAATCGGACCTGCTGCATTCAAGGATATCCTGATATATGATTACTACTGGCGACTGCTCAGGAATTATGGTATCCGAAGCATTTCAGATTTTTGTGCAAATAAGCTGTCTGAAGCGGATTTGCTCCCTGTGGTCAACTTCATGTTGAAGTGGCAAACGAGAATCCCTTCTGCCATGCTGACGATTGGCCCCATTTCAAAGCTTCTGATGGCATTGAACTACCTTTTGTCCCCCTTTAAAAAGTAACGCTTCATCCCCAGTGCTTGTTTTTCGATGCATTGCCAGGACATGATGCCCATGAACAAACTCAACAAGGTGCTGGCCATCAACAGCAAAAGGGTACTGGGTTTTAGGGCAAAAATGAGCAACTGCTGTATAGGAAAAGCATAGAGGTACATCCCGTAAGAGGGGTCTCCAAGGGTTTGATGAATCCATGAAGCCATTCTTGATTTCTTTTTTCCAATGTGAATGATTGCAAATGAAAGCGGCACCAGTAGAAATATCCTATCGGTCTTCAACAGGATGCACAGGGTTATCATCGATAGAGAACAGGCAAAAGCCCATTTTTTGAATAGAATTTCATCCCATGCAAAGCATGCCAAAAATGATCCCATGAAAAAATAACTTCCAAGCTCAAGCAACAGCTCCAATTGAATGGGTCTTTGTACGGCGTGAACCCACCCAGGAAGAAAGACCGGTAATAATATGCAACAGCCTAGAAATATGGCAATGATCAATGTAATAGGTTTTTTAAATTTCCTGATGGGAAAAACCAGTAAAAGCATCAGATAGCAGAGAAACTCAAATCTGATGGTCCAAAGCGATCCGTTTACTGCCTTTGACCTAAGGCCTTCAAACACTCCCGGTATGTTAAAATGTGACCTGAGCAGTAGCACATTGTCTGTAAAATAGGTATAGATCTCAGGGTTGAAGAGAAAGGGTGTTTTTTTTGATGGATATATAAAATATATTGCCAGCAATGATAGCAACAATGCCATGATCAGTCCTGGAAATATCCTCAGTACCCTTTTGACAAGGTACTCGTACACCGAATTGCTTCTTACAAGGCTATGGAATATCAGGTAACCGCTGATGACAAAAAATCCTTTCACCCCTATATATGAAAATATCAGATAATTTCCCGTCAACCATGCCAGGGGATCACTGATGCTGTCGTTGTTCAGAAAATAACTGTGAGAGATCACCACGAACCAAGAGAATACAATACGCAAAATGTCAAAATTGTTTGCTTCCCTCGATGTTGTCATCTGAATGGGCATGTTACGGTTGCTGGATTTTGCGTTTGTGCAAATATATTCCCTTTGCGCTTATCGACCATTTAGATTTCCATGATAGGAGTTTATTTGTATCTTTCAAACATGTTCTTGTCCATCATTATTGTAAACTATCATTCAGGCCACCTCATTTCTGACTGCCTTCATTCGGCTGGTCCTGAGTTGATGGACCCTGACACAGTCGAATGGCTCGTTGTGGACAACGGCGGCAGTGACAGTGACAGAGCGCTTGTTTGCAGTGAATTTCCTTTTATACATTGGCTGGACATGGGTTACAATGCAGGTTTTGCAAGGGCAAACAATGCGGGAATGAGGAGGGCAAACGGGCAGGTTTGTTTACTCTTGAATCCTGATACTTTGTTGCGTCCTGGTGTTGTTATCAATGCCTGTCATCGATTGTTGGACTCTACCGATGTTGCTGCCGGCGTTCAATTGATTCATGCTGATGGGATGCCCCAGTTTTCGGGCAGTTTTTTCATGAAAGGTGGATTGAATCATTTGTTGCCCTTGCCTTATTGGGGAACAGTATTGAAGACAGTCTTTTCACTCTTTGTAAAAAAGAGACCCGCAATTGTTCAAGCAGGGAAACATCAGGAAGTGGATTGGATAAGTGGTGCTTTTCTCATGGTAAAAAAAGAGGCATTTGAAAAAACAGGGGGTATGGATGAATCTTTTTTTCTTTATGGTGAGGAAGTGGAGTGGTGCAGCCGTTTGGGAAAATTGGGGAAGCTGGCCCTATACGGAGATCTGCAAATTGTTCATTTGATTGGTCAATCCATCCAGCAAGCATCTGGTGCCTCAGACAACAGCTATGTCAATCTTTCGGATAAAAAAGGTCTTCAACTGATGGTCTCCAACCATCTCAGGATCAGAAAGCAATATGGCTTGATATGGTTCTTTGTTCAGCTGTTGAACCATACATTTGCAATCCTTTTTTCAATGGTGGTGGGGCCTGTTGCATGTGTTTTCCAGGGAAAATCTTTGATCAGGGGCTTTGCTACATGGAAAGGATTTGCCTTGAATGTGTTGAAGCTATGGGTGATATTGCCCAAGATGATACACCCAGAAAAATATTTTTTCAAGATGTTTTGATTAGATCATCACCTGTTCAACAATCCCAACATAGCGTCAATCCTGAATTGTATGACTTTCCAGGTCTGTGATGGATTGCCCAAGATGGCATATTTTATTCCCAACACCACAGCGGCTCCCAGCTTCAAAATGTATTCCAATACTTTGGCAGTGA
>Ga0222712_10003784_pt1 | contig 16224 bp, 13 predicted proteins | sample C33_657DmetaG_FD_165043 | JGI IMG/M metagenome (GOLD analysis project Ga0222712, IMG submission 165043) | Estuarine water microbial communities from San Francisco Bay, California, United States - C33_657D | ecosystem: Environmental > Aquatic > Marine > Unclassified | place: USA: California...
TCTTGTGCACCAGATGCAGTAATTGAATGACTTGTCATAGGAGCTGGGTCAAACAATTCATCCCACCAATCAGTACCTTTCTTATTCGCAGGAACGATTAAGTAAATTGGACCTTTAGAATAGTTGTTGTTATATAATGCAAGGTTAGTTGCAGGATCAGAAGCAGAAACACCTGATTTAGAACCAGCTTTAATGAAGTCAGGTAATATAGCAACTTTACCAGTTCCATATTGACCAGATGATACGTTACCTTGAGCATCTACTTGTCCTGAGTTCTTAGCAGCTAAGAAAGCTAAATCAGCCATACCTTGAGGATCCAATTTATTCCAAACGTTTCCTGTTTTTGGTACTTGAATACCAGTGTAAGAATCGTAAGTAATAGTTGGTTTACCTTTACCTCTTTTAGTTGTTACAATGATAACACCAGCAGCACCACGAGCTCCGTAAATAGCTGCTTGACCATCTTTCAATACTTGGATTGATTCGATATCGTTTGCAGATAAATCACGGAAAGAACCTAAATCACCAGGTGCAGATTGAACTCCGTCCACAATTACAAGTGGAGTAGCGTTACCAAATGAAGTGATACCACGAATAAACACGGTACTTCCTTCTCCTGGGCTACCAGAACCGATGATAGTTACACCAGATGCTTGACCTTGTAACATTTGTTCTGCAGTACCAGAAGGAACTGCTTTCATGTCTTTTACACTTACTACTGATACAGAACCAGTAATTTCTTTTCTTTTCTGAGCAGTGTAACCAGTAACCACAATTTCATTTAATTGAGAAGATTCCTCAGTTAAAGAAATTTTGATTGTGTTTTGTGTTCCAGCAACAGATACTGTTTGATTTGCAAAACCAACTGATTTTACAGATAAAGTAACTGTACCAGAAACAGTAACAGCGAATGAACCATCTTCGCTAGCAATAGCAGAGACCTTTTGTCCATTAACTGAAATAGTAGCACCAGCAACGGCTTTACCGTCTGTAGCTGAAACCACTTGTCCTTTGATGGTTCTTGTTTGCGCAGACGCAACAAGGCCCCATAGTAACAAAGGAACCGTAATTAAACGTAGAAATTTTCGCATAGTGTTCGGGTTTGATTTTAAAATTTAATACAATCGTATCCCAATAATATAACAGTTTCTTAACATCAACAAGTGTTTAACTCACTTTTTTTGAACATTTTATAAAAATATGTTATTTGTACACTAACCTATATTAGTAGGTGTGTATATTTTACACATACAATACACTATTTTTATTAGTTTTTAAGGCTTTTTAGGTAGAATTGAGTCTAAAAATTTGAATTTGGTCTCATTTTTGATTTTTCCCTATCTTTTCTATGGATGAAAACAAATATTGAAAATATAAATTGGAGGCTGCAAATTCTAGGAGATCATGCCCTTGTTTTTTCATTAGAAGAAAAAATGAGTGAAGAAATTATAGAAAAAATAATCGCTCTTAAAAAATTAATTGAATCTTTTCATTTTGATTTTGTGAAAGAATTAATCCCCTCCTATCATACACTTAGTTTGGTATATGATATTAATTTATTTTATGAAAATGAAATGGCAACTATAAATAATGATTCCATTACTAATTTCGGAAACGCTTTGTTAACAGCTTTCAACAGCGCTGCTTCAAATGTGGGATCGTCAAGTTCTATTAAAAATTTAAAATCAAATTATGATTTAATTGAAAATAATAGTTTCATAGAGCAAGAAAAAATTATTCGAATTCCCGTTTGTTATGATGAACGCCTTGGTATTGATTTAGAAAATATTGTTACAAAAAACAAAATTTCAGTTGATGAAATTATTCAAAAACATTGTGAAGAAATTTATCTAGTGTATTGCTTAGGGTTTTTACCAGGATTTGCTTATATGGGCAAAGTGCATGAATCAATTCAAATAGCTAGGCATGCTTCTCCAAGAAAAGTAGTAATGGCTGGAAGTGTTGGTATTGCTGGCATGCAAACGGGTATCTATCCTATGAATTCTCCTGGCGGTTGGCAAATTATTGGAAGAACTCCTCTTAAAATTTTTAATCAAGACCCTCGTATTTTAGCAAAATTGGAAGCTGGAAATCGAATACAATTTTATCCTATATCCTTTTTGGAATTTGAAAAACTAAATGAATACTAATAATTTTTATGGCTATTAAAATTATAAAAAACGGAATCTCTGATACGATACAAGACATTGGTCGTTATGGTTATCAGCATTTAGGTATTCAAGCGAATGGTTATTTAGATGATCAATCGGCGAGGCTAGCAAATACTATTTTAGGTAATCCTAAAGATTCCCCTGTTTTTGAAATTCATTTTCCTGCAGGTAGTTTTACTTTTACAAAGCCCTATACCATTTGTATAAGTGGTGCTAATTTTGTTCCAGTACTCAATGAAAAAAGTATTGCCTTAGATACATCCATAGAAGTAAAAGAAAATGATACACTGCAATTTTTAAAACCCATTGAGGGAAGAATAAGTTATATCGCTATTCAAGGAAAAATTAAAAAAGAAGCTTGGCTTAATAGTCACAGTTTTTTTGCAAACAGCATTCAAAAAGATGACCAATTTGAATGGGAAGCGCGTCCCACAATGAATAAAAAAATGGTGCAGGGTAATGAGAATAGTAGTAACCCTATTATCAATGAAATACGAAGTCATGTATTTTCTACCGTCCCCTTACAATTCATCCCTGGCCCTGCATGGAAGGATTTAACCAATGAGTCCCAAGAAACATTCTTAAGTACTGGATATCATATTGGTATGCAGGCTAATAGAATGGGCTACCCGCTGAAAGGGGCATTGCTTGAACTAAGTAAACCCAATCAATACTTATCGGCAGCAGTGACTAGAGGCACTTTGCAATTACTACCCAATGGAGAGTTAATGGTTTTAATGGCAGACCATCAGACCATTGGTGGCTACGCGAATTTGGGTCAAATTATTTTGGTAGATTTACCAAGGCTTGCGCAAGCATCCAATCAAACTAGTATTCATTTTAGAGAAACTAGTATTGAAACTGCACATAAATTATATCAACAAATTGAAAAAAAATTTATCCATAGATCTTAACTGCGACATGGGTGAGGGCATGGGCAATGAAGCTCAAATTATGCCTTATATAAGTAGTGCGAATATTTCATGCGGATTTCATGCAGGTAATTTAGATACCCTCAAAAAAACAATTGAACTGGCCTTGAAATTTAATGTTGCCGTTGGGGCACATCCGGGCTATCCTGATAGAGAAAATTTTGGACGCGTTTCACAAATGCTTTCCCTTTTAGAAATGGCGGAACTCATTGCAGAGCAAATTTATGTTTTTGAAAAAGTAGCTATTCCTTTAGGGGCTAAAATGCATCATGTGAAATTACATGGTGCCTTATATAATGACTGCGCAAAAGATGCAGGCTTAAGTAAAATTTTTATTCAAACCATTCAAGCCATCGATTCCGATATTATTATTTATGGACTCAGTGGAAGTAAAACCATTCAAGAAGCCAAAAAATTAGGTCAACCTTTTGCAAGTGAAGTATTTGCGGATAGAACTTATCAACTAGACGGACATTTAACACCCCGTTATTTAGAACATGCTATGATTCACGAAGTAGAAATTGCTTGCAAACAAGTACTAGATATTATTCAAATTCAAAAAGTAAATACCATTCAGGGCGACCCCATTGATATTGAAGCCAACACTATTTGCATTCATGGAGATGGAGAAAATGCAATTGAATTTGCAAAGGCCATTCATACAAGTTTAAAAAATAATCAGATTGAAATTACACAAGCTTAATCAAGGCCCTAGGCTACCTTCCATGACTGGCCTGGGTTTGGGGGCCGCTTTTTTAATGGCCAACTCTTCCATTGGTCCTGGCTTTTTAACACAAACTTCTTTTTATACCGAACAATTATTAACAAGTTTTGGTTTCGTCATTGTGATTTCAATTATTTTAGATTTTGGCGCACAAATAAATATTTGGCGTGCCATTACTTTAACGGGCATGCGCGCACAAGAAATTGCCAATGAAGTTTTTCCAGGACTAGGACATTTACTATCTTTTTTAGTCATTCTCGGAGGCTTTGCATTTAATATTGGCAATATTGCAGGATGTGGACTAGCCTTAAATATTTTAACAGGTATTTCTTTTGCCAAAGGAGCTATTATAAGTGGTATCGTAGCCATTGTCATTTTTTGGATTCAAGAAATTGGAAAAATGTTAGACCAACTCACTAAAGTTTTAGGCATTATAAAAATTGGACTTACTTTAATTATTGTCTATGCAGCGCACCCTCCTATTTTAGAAGCAGTGCACCATAGTTTTATTCCTGAAAAAATTTCTTTACTCGCCATAGTAACAATTGTAGGTGGTACCGTGGGAGGCTATATTACATTTTCAGGTGCACACCGACTCATTGATGCAGGCATTAAAGGCAGTGAACATATTTCTTTTGTAACTAAAACTGCAAGCCGTGGTATTTTAATTTCTTCCTTCATGCGTTTTATTTTATTTCTAGCAGTGGTAGGTATTGTAAGCAAGGGCATTCATTTAGATAAAAATAATCCAGCTGCTACTGTTTTTGAATCGGCGGGTGGAAGATGGGGCTTATTTATTTTCGGTATTGTATTATGGAGTGCTGCCATCTCTTCTGTGATAGGCGCCTCCTATACTTCTTATAGTTTTATAAAAAATACAAAAATTGCGCTGCTTCAAAACGAAAGAAAAGTAATTACTGCATTTATTGTAGTCTCCACTTCCCTATTTGTTTTTTTAGGAAAGCCTAAAGAGTTACTACTAATGGCAGGCTTAGTGAATGGATTTATTTTACCATTCGCATTGTCCATCATGTTAATTGCTAGCAGAAAACTGCCTGCTTTAAAAAAATTTAAATACCCTCTATGGATTGAACTCATGGGTTGGATGGTAGTGGCTATAATGGGATCGATGAGTGTCTTAGCCTTAATGGAGCAACTCAATAGCTAAGCTAGTTTCTTTCAGTATTACCTTGTTCTAGCATATCCATTTTATTTTCTTTTGGCTTGATACCAAAATTATAACGCAGCGATAAGCCTAGTCTTCTTGAATCTGTTGCTCTATAGCCTACTGCATTCTGTGAACCCTGCTTTAAAACGAAATTATTTTTATTGGTATATAAAAAGTCATTGTAACTAGCAGTAATGGTTAATTTTTTCTTTAAGAACTGTCTGTTAATGGTGGCGTTCAAAGTTCCAAAATCGGATAATTCATAAAATTGTTGCTGTCCTTTAAATCTCCAAAAACCATTCAATGTCATGGTTGACAATCCGTCTAACTTAAAGGATTGAAAAGTGAATACAGACCAAGTACCTCTATTGAACATAATGGGCTTGCCTTCATAAAATCCATTATAGTTATTTCTATTGTACTGAGTTCCTAAAACGGCAAAAAACTTTTTGCCTGGAGGAATAACTCCTATAATTCTAAAATAAGTTTCTCTACTCTTTCCTAAATTATCATAAGTTCTATAACTCACTTGTTTATTCGTGGGTGACTGATACACTACATTGGTGAATATATCGGTGGTTTCATTCACTCCATATGCAAACAAAGGCTTGTCGTCTACACTAATATTAGCCTCGTAGTTACTAGTAAACTGAGGCTTTAAATTAGGATTACCCACTTCATATAAGAATGGGTCAATATATTTAGCAAAAGGATTAAAATAATCATAAGATGGCCTGCTAATGGTTTTTCGATAGACTAAAAACCCACGCAGTTCATAGTTCATGATCATCATTATCTTTCTACTTAAATACACATAAGGGAAGGCGTCCGTTCTATTTACTGAAAAAGTAGTGTCCTTAGGAATAAACTGATGCCCTTGCATAATGGTTTGCTCCAACCTTGAACCTACTTTTAAAACAATAGGGCCCCAGGTTTTAGACCCTTGCAAATAAGCTGCATTGATTTGTTCTGTATAATGAAACTTGCTGGTACGAAAAGGATCTGGTGAGATAAGACCAGCTACATTTTTAGTATAATTAGAGTTATTATTAAAATTTAACACCGAAGTTTTAACACCTGACTCTATATTAATGCCTCTTAATTTTTTTCTAATATCAGATTGATAGGTAAAATAATTTCTATCATTACCATAATCGCCCTCTCCGCCAGTGCTTGTATTTTTAGCGAGTAATAAATTAGAATAGTTTTGATTGGTACTACTTTTTGAAAAATTAAAAGATACATCATTCACCCACTCACCGCCCACTGTATCTAATTTTAATTTCACTCTAAAAGATTGATTCACAAAATTATTCGTCCCCTTATTATTTACATAAGATTGTAAATTACCTGTATTTTGATTGGTAGAGAGCTGACGTAAAAAAGACAGGTTATTCGTAGTATTGTCAAATTTATTTTGACTCATTCTTCCGTCATAATTTAATTCCCATTTTTCTTTAATAGTTTTTCCAAAACCATAACCCAAATTCACCGAATGATTGGGCTTGACTGCTCTTGCCTCTTGTCTTAATACAGAATCTATGGAAAGTATTCTATCTGTATTAGTTATTGAATAATCATTCCCATTATTATATTGTGCATTCACATAAGAACTTAATTTGTCATTATTATTATTCAAATTAAAACCAATGTATTGATTGCCATATTCTCCTTGCGAAAAGCCTGTATTCACCGACCCGTTAATACCTATTTTCACTCCTTTCATTAAAATGATGTTTACTAGCCCTCCTCCACCCGAGGCGTCATACTTGGCAGAAGGTGTTCTAATTAATTCAATTTTTTGAATGGCATTGGGCGGTAAACTTTTTAAGAGAATGGCAATATCAGCAGCACTCATTTTTAAATCGCGTCCATTTATTTGCACCCCTGCAGGCGAGAGGCCATTTAAATAGATGTTCCCATCTTGGTCAATAAAAACACCGGGCACTTTTTCAACAGTTTCATAAGCATTGGTTGAACTAGCAGCCAAGGCTTCGGGATCCACCACCGACTTATCATCTTCTTGACGAATTAAGGCCTTCGTAGATTTTACCACCACTTCATTTAATTGCGCAGGGTCTTCGGTAAGTTTAATGGCTATAGAACTTTGATCATTAATATAATAGTCTTTACTGTACTTCTTATATCCAATAGCCGATACTTTAATGGTATAAGCATTTTTTACTGCTAGATTAGCTTTTGTTGCTAAATTTATTTTACTAATACCAATACTATCGGTAACAGTATTAGTAATTTTTGTACTGTCAATTTTATTTACAATAGAAATATTGGCAAAACCTACAGGATTATATTTAGCATCTACAACTTTAATTAAAATAGATTGCTGTTGTGCTATTGAAATAAGCGTGAAGCTTAAAAATAATAAGAGGAAGGAAAGCCTGAAAATAGAAGGCATTGAAAATTGAATATATTAATATGTGGAGAATAGCGGGTTCGAACCGCTGACCCCTTGCATGCCATGCAAGTACTCTACCAACTGAGCTAATTCCCCTGAAGGGTGCAAAACTAAGCTCAAATGATTAAAGTTCAATGAAAACCCCCTCAAATGTCTTGGGTTTGAACTTAATAATTTAAACGCTAAATTTCTCCTTTACCGTCTAACCAAAGTTTAACTGCTTCTGTGGTAACCGATTTTGGTCTTTCTAATGGGAAACCTAATGCACGATCCCATGTTAAACTTGCCAAAACCCCTAAGGCTCTACTTACAGCAAATAATACGGTGTAAAATTCATATTCTACAATACCATAATGTACTAATAAGGCACCGCTATGCGCATCCACATTTGGCCAAGGATTTTTTACTTTTCCTAATGACTCTAAAATAGGTGGTACGGTTTCATAAATTTTCCAAACGGTGTTCACTAATTTATCGTCAGCTAAATGTTTTTTACCAAATTCCATTTGAGCGGTGAAACGAGGATCGGTTTTTCTTAATACAGCGTGGCCATAGCCTGGTACTACTTTTCCTTCCGCTAAAGTTTTTTTAACATAGTCTGCAATTTGAGCTGCCGTGGGTTCATCAGAACCAATGGCTTCTTGCATTTCAAAAATCCATTTGATTACTTCTTGATTGGCTAATCCGTGTAAGGGACCTGCTAATCCATTCATACCTGCTGCATAACTCAAATAAGGATCGCTTAAAGCAGAACCAACTATATGTGTAGTATGTGCAGATACATTACCCCCTTCATGGTCGGCATGAATGGTCATGTATAAACGCATTAATTCTTTAGTGCTTTCATCTTCAAAGCCCATCATATAAGCAAGGTTACCTGCCCAATCTAATAAACCATTCGGATGAATATGTTGGTTGTTCTTGTATTTTCTTCTATAGATATAAGCAGCTACTCTTGGTAAACGCGCAATTAAATCCATTGAGTCATCATAAGTATACTGCCAATAATCTTTTTTATTTACCCCCTTCGCATACGCTTGTGCAAATTTAGATTCTGTTTGTAAAGCCATTACTGCAGCCACATACATAGTCATTGGATGACTGTTTATAGGAAAGGCATCAATCACATCAAATACATGTGAAGGCACATGACTTCTACGTTGCCAATTACTCGTAACTTTTTTAACATCTCTCTCTGCCGGTAATTCTCCAATCATCATTAAATAAAATAAACCTTCTGGTAGAGGTTCATCACCGTTTGGTGCTTTTGGCAATTTTGCTTGTAATTCTGGAATGGTAAATCCTCTAAAACGAATTCCTTCTTGCGCATCTAATAAACTTGTCTCTGTAACAAGACCTGTAATACCACGCATACCTTGGTAGGCTTGTGCTAAGGTTACTTCACCTATTTTTTTATCGCCATGTTCTTTGATTAATTCTTTAATCTCCAAAATAGCTGCATCTGCTTTAACGCTAAACCTGTCTTTAATTTCTTCCATAACCAAAATATTGTGATTGAAAACGTTTAAATTTCGGCACAAAGTTAACTCAAAAAAAGGTTTACTTAGCTGCTTTTTTGTACAAATAATATACCACCCATACAAAAATAATATTGGGTATCCAGGCAGCTATCAAAGGGGGTAAATTGCCCTTGGTAGAAAAGATAGTGGAGAACCTATCGGTAATGATGAAAACGGCTGCTATAATGAAGCCTAGTGCTAGGTGGGACCCAGAACCTCCCCTCACTTTATGACCAGCTATAATGGCCCCAATGAGGGTTAATAACAATACGGTAATGGGAGTAGCATCCCTCCTGTATCTTTCAATTCTTAATTCATTCAACACTTCAGACCCTCTTATTTCTTCCAATTTAATTTGTTTAACCAACTGAGGGGTGGTTAATTTATCCTTTGTGTATTTGTCTTTTTCTAAATCGATGGGAAGGAAACCAAATTTTTTATGCGTGGATGTAATATAATTTAACTGCTCTCTATTATTATAAACAGTTCTCTCAATCACTTCAGATAATGCCCATTGTTTTGCAGTAGTATCCCATAAAATAGTTTCTGCTCTTAAATTATAATTTACCTTATCTCCTTCTACTTTGTAAATGAAAAAATTATTTCCTCTTTTTGCTGCTGTATCGTATCCGTAAATACCTGCATAAGTAAAGGAGTCTACTTTAAAATAAATATCGGTGGAACCTTGAATTAAAGCATTGTAACTAGAATGAGCGTCGACATAAGCGGCTTCAAAACTGCCTCTAATAATATTGGCCTTTGGTATAAAATACAAATTAGATATCCATAAAAATAAACCTAAGAATACACCTCCAATCCAATAAGGTCTTAACCATCTATTATATGATGTGCCGCTAGCAAGTATGGCAATGATTTCAGTTTGCCCTGCCATTTTTGAAGTAAAAAATATTACCGCAATAAAAACGAATAAAGGAAAAAGTAGTGCAATAATATGTGGAATGAAACCAATATAGTAATGCGTGAAAATTTCTGATGCAGAAAAACCAGAGCGCACAAAATCATCGGTCTTTTCACTTCCATCTATAACTACTGCAATGACTGCAAATAAAAAGATAGAAAAGAAAAATACTTTTAAAAACTTATTTAATATGTACCAATCTATTTTTTTCAAATGATCTTATTAATTGCTTTTTTATAATCTTGATAAAACGCTTTATAATCTTTTACTAATTTGAGCCACCATTGTTTTTTTCCAACTTGAATAATTGCCTGCAATGATATGTTCTCTCGCCTGCCCTACTAACCAAAGATAAAAAGATAGGTTCTGAATACTCGCTAATTGTAAACCTAATATTTCATCTGCCATAAATAAATGGCGCATATACGCCTTCGTATAATATTGACTCATTTCATTAGGAATGCCCGGATCCAATGGGGAAAAATCGCTGGCCCATTGTTTGTTTTTAATATTAATAACGCCTTGTGAAGTAAATACCATTCCGTTACGTCCATTGCGCGTTGGCATCACACAGTCAAACATATCCACGCCTAAATCAATGGCTTCTAAAATATTCCAAGGCGTGCCTACACCCATTAAATACCTTGGTTTATTCACTGGTAAATTTTCACAACATAATTGTGTGAAATCATATAATTCTTGTTCAGACTCTCCTACACTTAAGCCACCAATAGCATTACCCACTGCATTTTTTGAACTAATGTATTCACAAGATGCTTTTCTTAAATCGGCATAAGTACCTCCTTGTACAATAGGGAATAGATTTTGCGTATGACCATATAAATCGGGCGTTTCTGCTAATCTATTAAAGCATTTATCCAACCACAAATGGGTTAGATTCATACTCTTTTGCACATATTCATACTCACTAGGATAAGGCGGGCATTCATCAAAAGCCATAATAATATCTGCACCAATACTTCTTTGAATATCCATTACTTTTTCAGGACTAAATAAATGCTTGCTACCATCAATATGTGATTGAAATAAAACACCCTCTGGTTTAATTTTTCTATTCGATGCCAATGAAAAAACTTGGTAGCCACCACTATCGGTTAGAATAGGTCTGTCCCAACCCATAAAACGGTGTAAACCACCAGCAGCCTCCATTACTTCTGTTCCCGGACGTAAATAAAGATGATAAGTATTGCCTAAAATTATTTGTGCACGAATATCGTTTTTGAGTTGCTGTTGTGTAACTGCCTTCACAGAACCAATGGTTCCCACAGGCATGAATATAGGGGTCTGAATTTCACCATGGTCGGTGGTAATAGTACCTGCCCTGGATGCCCCTGTTTTGCTTTGATATGCTAAGTTAAATTGTAGTGCCGCCATGGCGCAAAGGTAAGGTCAAATGGGCTATTTTTCCACATTCAATCTCCGACTGAAGTAGTTGAAGGCGCATGCTATACTTTTGTATCATGTTAACTAACCTACCACTATCAAACATATTGATAGGCAGTTTTATAGGCATTATTGCCATTCAGCTGTTTTATTATCTATATTTTTTTCTTCGTCTTGCTATTTATAAGAAGCCTGAAAAGGCAACCCATATGGAACATCCTATTTCCGTGGTGATTTGCGCAAGAGATGAAGCAGAAAATTTAGCCAATAATTTACCAGGTGTTTTAGTACAGCAGTATAACACCACACATGAAGTGGTTTTGGTAAATGACAATTCAGAAGATGAAACAAAATATCTATTAGAAGAGTTTAAAAAATCATTTAAGAATTTAAACCCGGTTTTACTTTCTCAAGAAGCTAAAATGATTAACGGGAAAAAATTTCCTTTGTCTATTGGTATTAAGTCGGCTAAAAATGAAACATTATTATTGACAGATGCCGACTGCGTTCCTGCAAGTGAACACTGGATGCGTCTTATGCAAGATGGTTATGACGAGGGTATTGAAATTGTACTTGGCTATGGTGCTTATAAAAAGAAACCAGGCTTAATTAATAAACTTATACGTTTTGAAACTTTTCAAACCGCTTTGCAATATTTTTCTTACGCTTTAGCAGGCCTTCCTTACATGGGTGTAGGAAGAAACTTATCTTATAAAAAAGACGTGTTTATTCGCAATAAAGGATTCTCTTCTATCAATCAAATGCCTAGTGGCGATGACGATTTATTTATTAATCAAGTAGCTAATAAACATAATACTGCCATTGTTATTGATAAAGGCGCGCATACTTTAAGTGAACCAAAGACAAGCTTACACGATTGGATGAATCAAAAGTATAGACATTATACCACCAGTAAGTATTATAAACTCTCTCATGCAACCCTACTTGCCTTTTATGCCATTAGTCAGTTTTTAGTATACCCTATTTTAATTACTGCTTTAATACTAACTAAAGAATACCTACTCTTAGCTTCCTTATGGAGTATTAGAATGCTGGTACAAGGAACTATACTAAGAAGTACAATGAAAAAGCTAAACGAGCTAGACCTATGGCCTTGGTTTATTTTATTTGATTTCTGGTCTATCTTCTATTATTTATTTACCTTGCCTAGTGTATGGAAAGCCCCACAGAAAAATTGGAATTAATTACTAAGTACTTTGCCGATTTCACTCCCAAGCAATTAAGTCAGTTTGAAGCACTTGAGCCTGCTTACAAAGAGTGGAACAGTCAGATTAATGTGATCTCTAGAAAAGACATTGATCATATTTACCTGCATCATATTTTACATTCATTAAGTATTGCTGCTATGGCTGAGTGGGAGAAAGGCACACAGGTAATTGATATTGGATGTGGTGGTGGTTTCCCTTGCGTACCTCTTGCCATATTTTTTCCAGAGGTACAATTTTTAGCAGTAGATAGTATTGCCAAAAAATTAAAAGTAGTAGACGCCGTTTGTGAAATGGTAGGCATTAAAAATATTACCACTAAACATACGCGTGTAGAAGAAATAAAGAATAAGAAATTCGATTACGCCATTAGCCGCGCTGTCGCACCCTTAAAAGATTTATGGAGATGGGCCGGTCCTATTTTACTAAAAAAACAAGACCAACCTAATTCATTAATTTGTTTAAAAGGCGGGGATTTGCACCAAGAAATATTTGAAAGTGGCCTGCGTCCTAAAATGATGTCAATTCATGACATTTTTCAAGAAGCTTATTTTGAAGAGAAGTTTATCATTCAAGTAAAGAAGCCTTAATTATTCCCTCTCACTCTCTCTGCGCGTGCTCGAAAGTTCGTTCGATGAAATAATTAAGGCTTTCCATTTAATTCCGATATACTAATTAGGTATCTCTAATTTATTATTACTTCTATTAATATCAGGCATGCGTTGGCTTGGATCAATCTCGATTGATTTTAATGCAGACAACGGCTTGCTGGTTTCAAAAGTATAGCTAGGGGCTACCCATTGCCACTCGGTATGCAGAATTCTATTTACAGCTCCCTCTACAGGCTTGGCGCCTATCATTAAATCCAAGGGTATATAATGTAATTCAGTACTGCCATCCTTATAAGTAACAAGAACTTCAATAGGCATTGGCAGTTTACCATTACGTTGAATACTAATAATAGCATTCGCGTTATTCGCACTTACTTCAATATTATTTAAACCGTAATCAATGGTTTTTGTAGAGTTCATCCAATATTCTTTTAACCACTGCAATTGTAAGCCACTTATTTTTTCTGCCACCCTTGTAAAATCGTTGGCATTAGGATGTTTAAACTTCCAAGTATTATAGTAGTTAATTAAAATAACATCTCTTACTGAATCACTTACTACATAGCCTAATAAACCTAAGAAAGTAGCTCCTTTTGAATAAGCAGCACTGCTATAAGCATAGTTGTAATTATAATGATCGGAATGTGTACTCATAGGTTCTTCAATACCACTTTTAGCCAAGGTTAAATAACCTGCATAATTACCAAATTGTATGGCGGGTAGTTGTGTCTTTGCATTGTCTATCTCCGCTTTTAATCTCGCTTTTTCTTTTTCATTTATATAAGGAGACTGTAAGGCATAATTATTATTGTACCAATAAGAGATATCATCTTCTGCATAAGAAGTAAAGCCTTCATCCATCCAAGGGAATAAACTTTCATTGGTGCCTAAAATATGTTGATACCAACTATGCATCCACTCATGAAATACTGTTCCGAGACCAGGACCTTTTAATAAAGTACCCATTCCATATTCCATACCTCCATCCCCTCCTTGTACAAAAGAGTAAACAGGATAAGGATAAGGTCCGAATTTTTTCTCCATATAAGGCAATGCTTTTTCTGCTGCCCATAAAACATTGGCCCAGGCGCTATCAGAAGAAGCATTTTTTTCTTTAAAATAAACATGGAAGGTTAAGCCCTTGCGTACTTCTTTAGATAAATGTTTATAATGATTATCTGCAGCCCACATAAAATCATGAATATTATTCCCTTTAAAGTTCCAAGTAAGATTGCCGAATTTATCGGCTATAGCATTAGGGTTTTGTAAAACACCTGTAGCTGCTACCATATAAGATTTATCTAGGGATAAACTCACATCATAATTACCCCATACGCCATAAAATTCACGCGCTATATAAGCATTGGTATTCCAACCTTGGTAATCATATTCCACCATTTTAGGATACCACTGACTCATTGAATAACGAACACCTTCTGCATTATCACGACCAGAGCGTCTAATTTGTACAGGCACTTGGGCTTCAAATTGCAAAGACATTTTTATAGAAGTTTTCGGCGCAATGGCTTGTGTTAATTGCACTTCTAAAATAGTTTCGTGCTCGATTAATTTTTGTGCCTTACCATTGATTAAAATTTGACTTATTTTTTGATACCCAATTTCAGTAGGCGATAACTTTTGAATACGGTCCTTTACCCTTCTGTCCCAATCTTGGGTAGCTTCCTGCCCTAACATGGTTGCATTAGATGCAGTTATAGCTCCACGTCTAAAGTTTAATAAATTTTTTCCTAGCTCTCTACTACGAATATCCATAGAAGAATTGGGTGCAAAAGCATTCCAATACATATGAAAATAAACTTTGCGTAAGGTATCAGGAGAATTATTCGTGTACACTAATTCCTCAGTACCCTTCACTATATTAGTCGTAACGTCAAGCGCTGCTTTAATTTTATAATCGATATGTTGTTGCCAACGATCGGCTTGGGCATGGGAGAAATTTGCATATACTATAGATGCAAAAACGAATAGAAATAACTTCTTTTTCATAGCAATGAATTAAGAAGCTAATTTAATTCATTAATTAGAAAAAGTCTAATTAAATATATGTATGGGGTATATATATGAAGATATAAAGAGCAAAAATCTTAAGGCATGATTCAATGTAAAGCTAAACAGCCATTTGCTAATGCTTTCCATCCACTACAATCACAATCTCCCCTTTCACTTGCTTGGAAGAGAAGTGTAAAATTAAGTTGGCTAAAGTGTCGGAGATGTTTTCTTCGTAAATTTTGGTAAGCTCTCTACTTACAGAAGCTTGCCTGTCGGCGCCAAAATGGGTGGCGAATAATTCTAATGTTTTAACCAAGCGCATGGGGCTTTCATAAAAAATCATAGTACGCTCTTCATTGGCCAACGATTCCATTAATGTTTTTCTACCTTTTTTTAAGGGAATAAAACCTTCGAATATAAAACGAGTGGCAGGTAAACCACTATTTACTAGTGCTGGAACAAAGGCGGTCGCTCCGGGTAAACTTGTAATGGCTACTCCAGCTGCTTTACAAGCACGCACTAATAAAAAGGCAGGATCGGAAATACCAGGTGTTCCTGCATCGGTAATTAAAGCAATATTTTTACCAGCTTGTAATTGTTGTACTAAATGATCCACCACTTTATGCTCATTGTGTTGATGATAAGGCGTAAGTGGTTTATGAATTTTATAATGCTGTAATAACTTAGATGAAGTACGCGTGTCTTCACATAAAATAAAATCTACTTCTTGTAGCACTTCAATGGCCCTGAAAGTAAAATCCTTTAAATTTCCAATAGGTGTGGGAACAATATATAACATGGAAATAATTAAAAATAATTAATAGCTAGTTCTACTTCACAAATTCAATCTCAAAGTATTCCATTACTGCATTGGCTAATAATTGCTTACTAGCAGTTTCTGCTATTTCTCTAGCAGCTGCTTCGTTGGCTGCCTCAATTTGTAATGTAATATTTTTTCCTACTCTAACATCTTTTACACCTGTCATACCTAAATTGTGTAGGCCACCTAAAACTGCCTTTCCTTGAGGATCTAATAAATCTTTCAAAGGCATTACTTTAATTTGAACTTGAAATGTCATACGAATTTTATTGAGTGATTGTTTTTCTGTAAAACAAAGATACT
>Ga0222712_10003785_pt1 | contig 16223 bp, 16 predicted proteins | sample C33_657DmetaG_FD_165043 | JGI IMG/M metagenome (GOLD analysis project Ga0222712, IMG submission 165043) | Estuarine water microbial communities from San Francisco Bay, California, United States - C33_657D | ecosystem: Environmental > Aquatic > Marine > Unclassified | place: USA: California...
TTTACTGGAGGAACACCAGTAATATTAGCAATTCAAAGTTTAGGTGCTACTGGTCCCGTAGGACCTACAGGACCTACAGGACCTACAGGTATTACCGGAGCTACCGGAGCTACTGGAGCTACCGGAGCAAATTCAACAGTTGCCGGTCCAACTGGAGCTACTGGAGCTTCATATAATCTTATGACTTTTACGCATTCAGATATAAGTCCAGTAGATGCAACAACATATTATTTTGGCCAAATTTCTACTCTGGTGCCAGGGACATCAAGTAAATTAAAACTTCAATCTGCTAGTCCTTTTACTGGACAAATATCCCAGGTAGGATTGGTTACTAAATTTACCCCTGGAAGTAACGAAAACTCAACATTAACTATATCAAATATAACTCAGAGTACAACACAAGTAATAAGTAGCACTGTGCAGTATTATGCAGCACAAACATTATTAATCAATGAATCTTTACAGACTTTATCAATTCCTTCAGGATGGACACAAACTAACGTTTCTTTTTCAACCACATACGCAGGTTTTGCAACAACTGGGGTTGCACCTTGGTCTGCTAACTTAGATACCATTTCATTTAATGCTTCTGCTTATGGCTCTTTATCAGTCTCTTTTGATACTGCTAAATTCGGAGGAGGAACTCCTGATGGACCATTAAGGCTTTCTTATAGCTTAGACGGAGGTAGTACTTGGACTGTTGTCGGAAATGGAGCAACTCCAACATCAGCAACTTATCTTTCTGCTACATTAAATGTTCCATCTACATCTTCTACTATGAAACTGAGATGGGATATGACACAAACTACTACATCTCAGAAACGTTTAAGAAATGTTACGGTTTATGGAGTAGATCCAACTGACGGAAGTGCTACTTTAATAACATTAGCATCACCTTTAAATGTAACTGCTGGTGATTTGTTAGAAATTAGATGGTTAACTCCTACATGGGCTACAAATCCAACATCAATAGTAAACTTATTAAATCTTAAAATCAATTCATAAGAAATGGCAAAAAGAACATACGATATACAAGAATATTTAGTAAATATAGACGGAAACGACGAGACTCGTAATGTTATAATTTATTATGATGAAATAGGAGCAGAATTTACTAGGGAGTTTTATTTAGAGGGAAACCAAATCCTTCCTGGATATATTGAAAGAAATAGCGTAATTTCTGAACAACAAGATCCTGACTAATTTAAAAAAAGATATACCCGTTTATATAAGACGTGGATATCCCATGCCTTAAATTTTTTAATATTTACTGGATGTAGTCATTATTAAATGAAAAGCCTCGAAACTAATTTGCATATAAAAAATAAAATAATAAATTAAAATAATGGAAGTAATAAAAAGAGATGGATCTAGAGAAAGAGTTAAGCTAGATAAAATTTTAAATCGAGTTAAGAAGCAATCTTATGGTTTAAATATGGATTATATTGAACCAATGGAAATTGCAAAGAAAGTTATACATGGTTTATATGATGGTATCTCTTCTGTAGAACTTGATACTTTAGCAGCAGAAACAGCAGCTGCTTTAACACCAACTCATCCTGACTATTCTATTTTAGCTTCTAGAATATGTGTTACTTCACTACATAAAAGAACTCCTAAAAGTTTCTCTAGTGTGATTGAGCAACTTTATAATTATGTGGATCCTAAGACAGGTCTGAAAGCTCCTATGATTGCTGATGATGTGTATGAGATTATCGTAAATAATTCGAAGGATATAGATTCTCAAATTATTGCTGATAGAGATTTAGATTACGATTATTTCGGATTTAAAACGTTAGAGAAATCTTACCTTCTAAAAATTGATGGATTACCTGCTGAAAGACCTCAGCAAATGTTAATGAGAGTTGCTATTGGTATTCATAAAGAAGACTTAGCATCTGCTTATAAAACATATGACTTAATGAGTCAAGGATATTTCACACATGCTACACCAACATTATTTAATTCTGGTACAAGAAGACCCCAACTTTCTTCTTGTTTTCTAGTTTCTATGGATGATGATTCAATTCAAGGAATTTATAAAACATTATCGGATGTAGCTCAGATCTCCAAAAATGCCGGAGGGATTGGTTTGCATATTCATAATGTAAGAGGAACAGGAGCTTACATCAGAGGAACAAACGGTACTTCTAATGGTATTATTCCAATGTTAAAAGTATTTAATGAAACTGCAAGATATGTAGATCAAGGAGGTGGTAGAAGAAAAGGTTCTTTTGCTATTTATTTAGAACCTTGGCATTGTGATGTTGAAGACTTCTTAAATCTTAGAAAAAATCACGGTAAAGAGGAAATGAGAGCTAGAGATCTTTTCTTAGCTTTATGGACTCCTGATTTATTCATGCAAAGAGTTAAGGAAGATGGAGAATGGACTTTATTCTCCCCTGATGAAGCACCAGGATTAGATGATGTCTATGGTGAAGATTTTGTTAAGCTTTATACTAAATATGAGCAAGAGGGAAGAGGAAGAAAAACTATTAAAGCACAAGAGCTTTGGTATAAAATAATCGAAGCACAGATTGAAACAGGAACTCCTTATATGCTTTATAAGGATGCAGCTAATATCAAATCCAATCAGAAAAATTTAGGGACTATTAAGTCTTCTAATCTTTGTACTGAGATTATGGAATATTCAGATTCTAAAGAAACTGCAGTTTGTAATTTAGCTTCCATTGCATTACCTAAATTTATTATACCTGGTAAGAAACCTAAATACGATCTTAATGCTCTTAAGGATATAGCTTACACGGCTACAATCAATCTTAATAGAGTTATTGATGTTAACTATTATCCAACTAAAGAGACTAAGACTTCTAATATGAAGCATCGTCCTATTGGTATAGGAGTTCAAGGACTAGCTGATACATTTGCTATTCTTAAAATTCCTTTTGAATCTGAAGAAGCTAAGAATTTAGATAGAGATATTTTTGAAGCAATCTATTATGGAGCTATGTGTGCATCAGTAGATCTTGCAGAAAAAGAGGGAGCTTACCAGACATTTAAAGGATCGCCATTATCTAAAGGACTATTTCAATTTGATCTATGGAATGAATCACCAAGTACAAGATGGGATTGGGAAGAATTAAGAGAAAGAGTTTTAACTCACGGAGCTAGAAACTCTTTATTGCTTGCTCCTATGCCTACTGCTTCAACAAGTCAGATCTTAGGAAATAATGAATGTTTTGAACCATTCACTTCTAATATTTATATAAGAAAAACATTATCAGGAGAATTCCCAGTAGTTAACAAGCATCTTGTTAAAGACTTAGTTAAACTTAATATGTGGGATGATAATCTTAGAGATAAGATCATTATTAATAACGGATCAGTTCAGGACATTGCTGAAATACCTGATGAAATTAAGATCATTTATAAAACTGCTTGGGAAATGAGTCAGAAGATCATTATTGATCATGCTGCAGCAAGAGCACCTTTTATATGTCAGAGCCAAAGTATGAATCTATTTGTTCAGGACGCTAATTTTGCTAAGCTCTCTTCAGCACATTTTTATGGATGGGATAAAGGACTAAAAACCGGAAGCTACTACATAAGAACTAAAGCTGCAACGACTGCTATAAAAGGACTAGGTATAGACCTTAGTAAAAATCAAGAACTTCCTAAATCGGAAGAGGATAACTACAGTGATTTAACTTGTAGTATTGATAATCCCGAAGATTGCGAAGCTTGTGGATCATAAGATATAAGATGAATAAGCCTAAAAAAATTAGAAATTTTAAAGATTTCGTAAAACAATATGGGGATCTAGACGGAAAAGAAGATTCAGAAAAAACCCCATGTATAATTTTAGCAGGACCTCCAGGATGTGGTAAGGGAACACAAGCTAAGATTATATCTAAAGGGATGAAATGGAAACATATTTCGACTGGAGATATACTTAGAGATTCAGATAATAAGGAGATTAAGAAGTTAATGAAAACAGGAAATCTTTTACCTGATGATCTTGTCGGTAAGGAGCTTCTTGACTACCTTAAGAAATTAACTAAACATACTGATCCTAAAGGGTATATTTTTGATGGATACCCTAGAAATTTACAGCAGAAGACTATATTCGATGAGATATGCAGAATCAATAATATCTCATTAGAATATGTTTTCTTTCTAAATGTACCCGAGAAGATACTAAAAGAAAGAATAAAAGAAAGAGGCAAATCTTCAGGAAGATCTGATGATAAAAACGAAGAAGCATTCAAAATTAGAATGGACGAATATAACGAGCAGACATTACCTATGATAGAATCTATGAGAAATGGAGGAAACTTTCTTGAGATATCGGGGGAGAAAAAATTAGATGATGTTACTAAGTTAATATTTAATACTCTGAATGAAATTTAATTCCAAGTCTATTGTATAATAGTTAAATCTTAAAATATGTCAAAATCAAAATCAGAAGAAATAGTTAAGACGACACCTACTATATGTCTTACTATGATCGTTAAGAATGAATCGAAGGTCATAAGAAGATGTATCGATTCAGTTAAGGATTATATTAATTATTGGGTTATTGTTGATACTGGGTCAACAGATGGTACACAAGAACTCATTAAAGAAATTATGGACGAGTACGGTATTCCTGGAGAATTACACGAAAGACCATGGGTAGATTTCGGATTCAACAGAACTGAAAACCTTAAACTTGCTAAAGATAAATCCGATTATAGACTTATTATAGATGCTGATGATGTTTTATTTGTAGAGAATGGAGAAAATCCTTTTGAGAATTTAAGTCACGACTTCTATAAGATTAAATTAAGATTGGGAAGCTTAGCATATTACAGAACTCAAGTAATTAAAGGAGATCAAGATTGGAAATATGTTGGTGTGCTTCACGAATATCTTTCTGGTCCTGAGGGATTACAATTGACTGAGGATTTTTTACCTGATGGTGTAGAAATGCACGCATCTGTATCTGGACACAACAGAGACATTAAGGGTAAAGATAAGTATTATAATGATGCTTTAATTTTCGAAAAAGCTATATTAACTACACCTAAAGAAGAACTTCCTATTGATTTAGAAAGAAGATATGTTTTCTATATGGCACAAAGCTATAGAGATGCTGGAATGCACGAAAGATCTATCGAAGCTTATCAAAGAAGAGTTGATCTAGGTGGATGGGCAGAGGAAGTTTATATTTCTAAATACTGGATTGCTAGACAGAAACAGTCTTTAAATAAATCAGATGAAGAAATTATGGATGCCTATTTAAAAGCTTGGGAGTATAGACCTAATAGATTGGAAGCTCTTTATCATTTGATTAAATTCTTAGGAAGTAAGAAAAGATATGCCTTAGCTTTTGCATTAGCTGCTATTGGTATGAAAACCGGATCTTGTTCTGATATTCTTTTCGTAGAAGACGAAATCTGGAAATGGAGAATGCCAGATGAGTATTCTGTATTGTCTTATTATAACGGAAATGCAGAAGAAGCTCACAAGATAACTACTATCATTATAAATTCACCTCTATTTGATAAAATCCCAGCTAATGAGCAGGAAAGAATCAGAAAGAATATGGAATTTTATAGTAAAGCTCTTACTGGAAGTGAAGAAGAAGTTAAAACTAAAGAATTAGAGGAGACTGAAGATATATAACATAAAAAGTTATATAATGAGAATTTTAAATTTTTTCGACTTCATCAATGAGCAATCAGTTTATAATACGGGAGTACCTTTATTCAGAGGAACAAGTTTCGAACCTGAAAGAACTATTAAAAGAAATAAATTAATTTCTGAATTAAGAAGTCTTTTAACACAGGTAATGAATGGAACACTTTCAGAGATTACTTTAGTTGCAGAGATACCTACTCAAGGTAAAAATGCTCCTCAGTATTTGAAAGATATTTATTCTGAAATGGGATATGATCCAAGTAGAGATAACGAGGATCAATACGACGAAGAGAATGATACTTACTTAGGTAACAGAAACAGAACTGGTGATGAACCATCTACAAACATATTTGTTGATTCTGAATTCCTAGTTAAAGACGTAGATGAGACTAGAAATGTTATTATAGCAGTTCCTTACTCATTAAAGAAAAAAAATATATTAGTTGAAATCACACCAGAAATGGTTGATGAAGCATTCATTAAATAAATCAATTATGGAATACGAAGATTTTCATTTAGTAAAAATCGGAGACCATACTTTTGTTTTAGAAGAATGTAAAGATTTCAAAAAAGGTCTTTCACAAAGAGAGCATCTCCTCGAAAATGAGGGGATGCTTTTTAATTTTAAAGAAACTGGTCCTAAAAGTTTTCATATGAAAGACTGTTATTTACCTTTAGATATACTGTTCATAAAAGAAGGTAAGATCCAAAAAATTTATCACAATTGTAGTCCATGCGAAACAGATGAATGCCAAAAATTTCAACACGATTCAGCAGATACTGTTGTTGAACTTTTAGGAGGCACATGTGAGAGCAATAATATTAATGAAGGACTAATCTACAGACTGATGTAGGAAACTTTTCCATTTTTTACTGTTAAAATATAGTTACTAAGGTAAATTGTATTTTATAAAAATTAAATCTTGAATGTCGTCTAATAAAGAAATTAAAGTATTATCGGAGAGGGAGCATATCCTATTAAGACCAACAGTTTATGTTGGTAGTGTTAAACCCACTGACGAGAAAGTGCCAGTGATTCGCGATAACCGTGTTTTCGTTGAATCTAAGACCATATCGGTTGGTATGTATAAGTTATTTGATGAAGTATTCTCTAACTCATTAGACGAAGCTAAACGAATGAATGGCAAGATGAAGAAGATCACTATAGCTATTGATTCTAAAAGCAATTCGGTTTCCATTAAAGATTCTGGTAATGGATTTTACAAAGGTACAGAGATTAATAAGATAAGTGGAAAAAGTAATATTGAAACTGCGGTTTCGCAATTAAGAGCAGGATCTAATTTCGAGAATGATGACGTCGAAGAATCACTAGTAGGTACTAATGGTATGGGGGTCAGTCTAGTGAATGTCCTTTCTAAATATTTCAGTATTGAAACAGTGAATGACAAATTCTACTACTTTCAGGAATGGAAAAATTACGAAGGGAAAGATCCTAAGGTGTCTAAAAGATCTTCTGACATGAAAACAGGAACATCTGTTACATTCACACCTCTTTCTGAAACATTTGGATATTCTAAATGGGATAAAGAAGTTCTTGCATCTATTCTTATTCTTAAATATGATCTAATAAAAAGAGATCCAATTATAGGTAAACTTGAAATAGAATTATCATGGGATGGGGAGTCAATAGATCTGTCTCCTGAATTTTTACCTCAAGATTCTTTTAAGATTAATACTGAAATAGGGCAGATAACTATATGGGAAAAATATGAAGGATCTGGATCATTAAGCTTTGTTAACTCCGCACTCTGTTCTGGTATACATCAGAAAATATTTAACGATTTTGTAAACACAAAATTAGAAGACACATTAGGACATCATTTTTACGATTGCTTGATTGTACTTAATCTCCCACCAAAGTATGTTAAATTTGGTGATCAGAATAAGACCAGATTTGTTACAACAAGAGAAGAGATTGAGAATCTACTAATGAATAAATTTGGATCTAAGTTACAAGGTCTTTTTAAAACTGAACTATTTGAAAGAATAGCAAAGAAGGTTGAAGAGAGAAAGAATGACGGATACGTAAAAAAACTTAGAGCAGAGAAAAGAAAAGTAAATCTTAAGCATTCGCATAAGTATTTTCCTGCACAAAAAGCTATTGCAGAAAATCTATTTATAGTTGAGGGTCTTTCGGCCATGGGATCTATATTACAAAAAAGAAATCCCAAGGAAGATGGCGTTTATGCTCTAAAGGGAAAGATAAAGAATTGTAAAAATATCGGAGACCTTTCAGACAATAAGGAGATACTTGAATTGATGCACATATTGGGATTAGATCCAACTGCTAGAAATAACGAGATAATAGGATACAAAAGAATAGTTATTGCTACTGATCCAGATCCGGATGGATCACACATAACATCTTTGTTAATAAATCTTTTCTATAAATGGTTTCCCACAGTTATTAAGAATAAAAGATTGAGCTCATTAAAAATACCTCTTGTTTCAGTAGGTGATGGAAAGAAAAGAAAGTATTATTGGGATCTTGAAGATTTTAAAGTTGCTAAACCTACTGGTAATATTAGATATTTAAAAGGATTAGGCTCTCTTTCTTTAGAAGACTGGGAATGGGTAATGAATAGAAAAGATTTTGTTGGTATAGATGAAAATTCAGACAGTAAGGCAAAATTAGAAATGGCATTTGGTGATTCATCAGAAGCAAGAAAAAAATGGTTATCTAATATTAAGTAGATATATACTTTAATGATTTTAAGATTAAGCGACTTTGTTAATGAGCAGGATTCAAATAGTCCTGATGGAAGCGAGAAAACTCAAGCTCCAGTTAAGAGTTATATGGGTAAATTAAAGATAAACTGGGATATGCCAGATCTTGCAGAGGAGATATCTCATTATGATGAGAAAGCTAAATTAGAATTTTACCAACATAATATTACTATCGGTAATAAAGATATAGGTAAAGTTGCTGCTAGATCTACCAAATTCTTTAAGTATATTAGCGAGCCATTTAAAAAAGGCCACATGGAAACAATTCCTATAGTTTCTGAGGATGGATTTGATGTTAACAGTATTCAGAATCTAATGGCTTATGAATTTGATAATATTGTCGCTGGTGCTTATGGTAGAGCTTATGGAGATGTACTTATAAAAATATCAGATGATCTAAAAAGAAAAGGATCTTTATCATTACCTGCTCCTATTGTAATTAAATTTATAAATTTTGGAGAGACAAGAACATCTGCAGAATATAGCTATTATCTTTTTTCTGGTAATAGAATAGCTAATCTAGCATTACAATATAACATTCCTTTAAAAGCTTTAGTATTAGACTTAGTTCCTTCAAGAAGAGATGTTAGAGAATTTGCACAAAAGGCCGGTGCTACTACCGATCCTGCTAAATTCAAAAAACTTATTAGAAGAGAAACAGGAAAAGAAACTATTGATGATCTTAATGCTAGAGAAAGATTTAAAATCATCCAATCTCTTAAAGATTTCTAATTCATTTAGAAAAAACTCAGAAATCATCTAAGCCCCTATTTAATTTTCAAATATATTTGTAGTATGAGCTACAAAAATAACATGGGATATTGTTGTATATGTCTTTCTTTAGATAAGGAAGGGGTTACTACAAATAGAGGAATGGTTAAAAAAACATTTCTTAGGGAGGGATTAAAATATGTTTCTGAGCTAGCTTTGAAAAATACTAGCGATCTAATTCGTATAATCAAATTCAATTCGGAGAATTCAATAAAAATGTACAGAATAAGTTCTGATATGTTTCCTTGGATGTCTGAATATGAAATAGATGAACTTCCTGATATAGATGCTATATTAAAAAACCTACAAGAAGCTGGAAGAATAGCAAAAGAATCTGGACAAAGACTTAGTTTCCATCCATCTCATTTTTGTGTGATAGCTTCTCTTAATCCTGATGTAGTTACTAAATCTGTAAAAGAGCTTAGACAGCATGCGGAGATCATGGATAAGATGGGATTAGAAAGAAGTTACAAATATCCAATAAACATTCACATCAATACAACTAAGCCAACTAAAGAAGAATCTGCTGAAAGATTCATAGAAGAATATAATAAATTACCTGATACTGTTAAATCAAGATTGGTTCTCGAGAACGATGACAAAAAAAGTCAATTCACGCCAACAGATCTTTACACTTTGATATATAAAAGAATAGGCGTACCTATTACTTATGATTATTTGCATCATAAATGTAATCCGGACGAATTATCTGAAATGGAAGGTTTAGAACTTTGTATATCAACTTGGCCAGAAAATATACCGGCTCTAACTCACTTTTCAGATTCTAGAAAGCTTTTTGAAGATTCTAGTGCTAAAGATGTAGCACACTCCGATTGGATATGGAGTAAAATAGAAACTTATGATAAAGTTTTCGATATAGAATTAGAGGTCAAGATGAAAGATCTTGCTCTACTGAAATATTTAGAGAAATGGAAGAATTAGATTTAAGAAACTCAAAATGGACTCCGGAGAGTGAGATTTATTTATTAAGTGTATCTGAAGGGATAAGAGAAAATTATCCTGATGTGGATCTTGAAAAAGAACTAGGGGAGCTAGGATACACTATTGAAGATTTAATGCAAACAGAGAAAATTAAAATCTTCATGTCAAGACTCCACGAAAAATATCCAGATTAATGAATATTTTAATTAGAGTATTTAAGATGCCTTTTATTATTGTGGGAGTATTGTTTATTGGTTTATTAATTTTTGGTGCTACTTCATTTCTTGATCTATTTAATATTGCTAAAGGGTTTTTTAATCCTATAAAAGAATAGAAAAATGGAAAATTACTATAATACTCTAGGAGTACAAGAAAATGCGGATCAGGATTCTATCAAGAGAGCTTATCGAGAGATGGCTAAAAAATATCACCCAGATAAAAATAAAGAACCTGATGCAGAGGAAAGATTCAAAAAAATAACCGAGGCATACGAAAATATTGGAGATCCCACTAAAAGACAGGAATACGATAGGAAAAGAAAATTTGGTGATTCCTTTTTCAATTACAGATCTAATGATTTTAGCGGATTTAATAATAATTGGAATCATTCAGATCCATTTGCTGACCATTATTCTCACGGTGGAGGATTTACTCCAGAAGCACCTAAAGGTACTTCTTTAAATATAACTCTTAAATTATATTTGCATGATATTCTTAATGGAGTTGATAAAAGAATAAAAATCAAGAGAGATAAAAAATGTAAGCCTTGCTCAGGAACTGGATCTGAAAATGGGGCTTCTTTTCAAACATGTGGAACATGTAAAGGCTCAGGATTTATAACAATCAATAGAACAACAGGATTCGTTCAGATGAATTCTGTTAGATCATGTGATTCTTGTGGAGGTGTAGGTAGAGTAGTTCTTGAAGTTTGTTTATATTGTTTAGGTAAAGGCTTAAAATCAGAGGAAGATATTATAGATGTTAATATACCTGCTGGTGCATCAGACGGAATGCAATTTGTTGTTTCTGGTAAAGGAAATGAAGGAAAAGGAAACGGAAAAAGCGGGGATCTATATGTAAAGATAAAAGAAATAGCAAATCCTGATTTTTTAAGAAGAGGAGTGGATCTTATTTCTAGTAAACAGATAACATTTATAGAAGCGGTATTGGGTACAAATATAGATGTGGAAATGCCTGATGGCGAAATGGTTAAAGCTGTTGTTTCTCCTGGTACTATTCCTGGTACTGTTTTAAGCTTTGCACAAAAAGGTATACCAGTATTAGGATATGGAGGTGTTGGTAATTTCTTAGTTGAATTGAATGTAAAAATCCCAGATAGCCTTACTGATGAGCAGAAAGAATTTCTTGAAGAATTAAAAAATAATGAAATATTTAATTGATTATGACTTTTATATTTTACATACTTAGTATCTGGGGATTAACCCATATTTTAGTGTCATCTAAAATTCTTGAGGGTTTTAGAAATTGGCTATTAATAAATGCTCCATTTTTTGGAGATATGCTTAATTGTTATCAATGTACTTCATTCTGGATATCAATGATTCTATATTTCTTTTTTGATCATTTAAGATTAGAAACTATAGACTTAACAATAATGGATCATAGAATAAGCCCAGACTTTTTATTGTATTCGTTCATAGGATCCGGTATAATTTCTTTCATCGCAGTGATATTATCCCTATTGATAAAAAGATCTAAATAATCGATATATAGATCATGGATAAAAAATTATTTACGTTTAAACAATTTATAAACGAACAAGACGATTCAGTATTATCGGGTGCAACAGGATCAGCAGATCCAGGCAAACCAGAGACTGAAAGAGAAGCAAAATCTAGAATTGCAACAGGTATAATCAAAGGACTATTTGGAGATAACGTTGGACTTACTGGAGGTGTGGATTCGTTAATCGATCAAACCAAAGAAGTTAAAGAGTCTTTACCATATAGAGGGTGCGGAGCTAATTCGCCTTTTTCTTTAGATAAAACTCCTCTTAATGTTATGACAATAAAAATTCTGTTAAATTATTTGCAGAAAAAATATGAGGGGGATACAAATACACAATACAATAAAGTTATTAATGAGCTAAATGAAAAAAGAGCAGTAATAATAGGTATAAGAAATAAAATTGACGTAAAGAAAGATACCGCAAATCAAGATAGATTTACAGATTCTCTTTATTTTATTCCAGGAAATGCTAAAGATGGATCTGATGTTGTAGGACCTACAGGACCTACGGGATCAACTGGACCAGCTCCTACTAAGAAAGAAACGCCTACTAAGGATAAATCAGTATTTGATAGGATCAAAGACAAAAAGAACGAATCTTTAGAAGATAGATTGGATTCAATTAATTACGTTATTGAATCTGGCGTTTTTACGTTTGAAGAATATTATTCATTAAACGAAGAGAAAAATAATATATTATCAATCCTAAACGAAAAAAGCGTATTAGGAGATGCTATGGATTTTGTAAAAAATGCAACGAATAAGGCTAAAAAATCTGTAGAGGATGCTAAGAATAAAGAAAATCCTACTGGGCCAGCTCCTTCAGAAACACCAGCACAAAGAATACCTCCTGCAAGTCTAGGAGATAAAATAACCCCTTATCAAATAACAACCGTACCTAGTTTAGCATATTACGGAAAGAAACCAATGAATCCTAAAGGTGTTGGTATAAAACTTCCAGGACAGACTCTTTATATTTTTCAAGAAAGCTCTTTAGGAAGTGGTACTAGATATAAGATGATGGTAGAGGGAGAGCCAATTAAAGTTGGTAGATATCCTATTGGAGTAACTAAATTCGAAACATATAAGCCAGCTGAGATTTACACTGAATCATGCGGTATGCAAATACATAGATCATCTACCAAAGGTGTTGGTATCTGCGTAGGACCTTGGTCCGCAGGATGTCAAGTATTTGCAGATTATGCAGAATGGCAGGATTTCATAGCTAAAGCAGAGAAGGAGCAAATGAATGCTACTAAATTCTATTACGGATTGATACAATTGGATGATATTCCTAAAGAAGTTATGGACGATGCTCTTAAAGGTCTTGTTTATGAGGGACCAGGAGAAGTTGCTTCTGTAAATCCTACGGGATCTACCGGAGGAACTGGATCTACAGGATCTACAGGTCCAGCTAAAAAACCTAAGGTACTTTCTAAATTCGGAGACATCTCCAAATAGAAACTTTATTCTATTCCTCTGATAAAACAATCAAACAATTTATCTAGTGGAGAATAGAATAACGATCTCAGATCAAATCAATGTTGACTATAGAAAGTATGCTTTATATGTTATACAAAGTAGAGGTATACCTAATTTTTATGATGCCTTAACTCCAGTACAGAGACTGATCCTACAGAATTCACCTAGTACTTTTAAGAAAACGGTTGGTGTAATTGGTGAAGTTTTTAGTACTGGCCTTTATCACCATGGTGATTCTTCCATGGCTCAGGCTATATCTAAATTAGCTAGACCATTCTCTTGCGCTGAACAGATACTATTAGGAGATGGATTCTTTGGAACACCAGTTAATCCTTCACCATCTGCTCCAAGATATACACAAGTAAAAATCTCTAGTAAGTATAAAGAAATTATAGAGAAGTATAAAGATCTAAATGTACCTAATGAAGAGGGTGGATACGATTGGATACATGTTGATTATCCTATTGGATTATCAACTCACGTTGTGGGTATTGCAGTAGGATATAAATCTAATATACTTCCAAGAAAACCTGATGATGTTGTTGCATATCTGGAAGGAAATAGATCAAAGAAACTTAAGCCTTATTTTAAAGGATTTAAAGGAAAGATATCCAAGATGGACAGTCTTAAATCTGCCTGGCTTATTGAAGGTGATGTTGAAATAGACTTAGCTACTAGGACTTTTAAAATTAATTCAATATCTCCTTTGCAAAGATACGAATCGTTCTTTATAAGACTTAATTCTTTGCTAGAAAGAAAAGGTCTAAATTACAAGATGGATAATTTTTCCACAGATGATGTTAAGATCAGTATTAAATTCAGATGCACGGATCAAGAATTTAAGGACATGTCAGTTCTTATAGCAAAGGAAACGAAACAGATTGTCACAGAAAATATAGTATTTGTTAGAGATGGTAATGTTTTAGAATACGAATTCATAGAGGATTATCTGGAGGATTTTATTTTACAAAGAGAAAAAACAATTCTTAAGAGATATGAAAAAGATCTTGTATATCTTAATGACGAATTGGAATATCTTGAAGCAAAATTACAATTCTTATTATTCATGTCTGATAAGAAAAGATCTTCAGATGAAGTTGTTGGATTTGTATCTAAGTATAGAAGAGAAATATCAAGAAGATTGGAATCCATATCGTTAATTAAATTGAATAAGGAGGAAATTATTAAGACTTCTGGAGAAATTAATTCAATAAAGATTGATATAAAGAATAAGAGTCAGGAGATAAAAGATCAAAAAATTAAGCTTAAATTAGCAGAGAAATTGAATTCGACATTATCTAAGAAGAGCTCAAAAGCTACTTCGTTGTTGGGAGATGTTAAAGAAGAATTTCACGAAGGTATAAGAATCTTTGATCCTGAAGACATTGAAGAACAAGAAGAAGAAACAGAATTAAACACAGAAAATGAGTAAGAAAAATCAAATTTGGAATTTTAAAATAGCTAATTCTACCAATTTTATTGCTTTCCTTAAGAAACTAAAACTAGTAGACAAAAGCGTACCCTTAGAAATTGAGGGGAGTAATTTATTTGCAAAAGTAAGAACACCAGACAAGTCTGTAATTAAATTTGTAAGTGTTGACGTCAACGATATTTTAGAAGGCGATTTCCCTTCTGAAAGATTAAAGATTGGTATCTTAGAAATAGGTAAGCTAATGGACGTGTTTAAATATTTCGGTCCTGAAGAAGAACTTAATCTTATAGTAGATTCACAACCATATGAAGGTGGATTAATTGCAACAAGTCTTAAATTCTCTTCTTCATCTTTGAACATCTTTATTAAATGTGCAGATATTAGTCTATTGGCTTATATAGACGATAATATACAGAAGCAGATTCATTCAACTGAAGGATCAGATGTTAATTTTGAAATCTCTAGAGAAAATTTCCAAAAGGTTGCATCATTAACAGGAATAGAATCTAATTCAGAAGAACTACTTAATTTCGATATTGAAGAAAGCGGAGTTATCATTAGAGGTAACTCATTCCAATATAATCTAATTAAAGGTAAAACCGCAAACGGATTTGAAACACCTAGTGTATATACAATCTACAAAAATCAATTCTCTTATATCGACCAAGAGGCATCTGAGATTCATTTTCACGAAAACAGAATCTTAATAAAGTCAATAGAGTCAGATTCAATAATTGCAATAGGTTTAGTAGAGGTATAATATGGAAGAAATAGATTACATGTCAATGAGCTTAGAAGAGCTCAATCAAAAATTAACGGAGTACCAAAAAAAATCATCAGATTTTTATAATACTGAACAAGGTATTAAGTTAACTCTTAACAGTATATACGGAGCGACCGGGAATCAGTACTTTGCTTTGTTCAATCCTGATGTCGCAGAGAGTGTTACTTTACAAGGTCAGGACATTTGGAAATTTGCAGAGAAAATAATAAACCGATATTTCAATGACATGTGGCATCTTGATACAGAGCTTCACGAAAAAATGGGAGTTCGTAATGTCAGGAAGATAACATTAGACTTTATCATATACGGGGATACAGATTCTAACTATATCAATCTAGGAGCTGTTATGGATTCTTGCGAATTTGATTCAGATCTAGAACCATTTGAATTTGTAAAGAGACTTAATGAATTCAGACTTAAAGAATACATTAAGAAATGTTATGACATCTATGCTGATAAATGGGGCACAGATAACTATCAAGATTTTGAGCTGGAGAGTTTATCTTATGCAGGTATATTCTTAGGTAAAAAGAAATACGTATTACATATAGCTTGGCAGGATCCTAATAAGGATCTATTCCCTAGACTATCTAAAGTTAAATCAACTGGTATCGAATTAGCTCAAGGTGGAACTGCTCCTTTTGCTAGGGAGAAGCTTACGTTCTTATTACA
>Ga0222712_10003786_pt1 | contig 16222 bp, 29 predicted proteins | sample C33_657DmetaG_FD_165043 | JGI IMG/M metagenome (GOLD analysis project Ga0222712, IMG submission 165043) | Estuarine water microbial communities from San Francisco Bay, California, United States - C33_657D | ecosystem: Environmental > Aquatic > Marine > Unclassified | place: USA: California...
TAGAGCAAGTGTTGATCAGAATTAGATCTGCGATTTCAATATTTTTAGTGCCTCCAAAACCATTTTTTTCCAAGATAGCTGCAACCACTTCACTATCAGCAAAGTTCATCGCACAGCCATAACTCTCCACATAGAAGTACTTATCGTACTTTTTATTTTCATTAACTAATTGATAATCAATGGCTTCTCCATTAAATTCGTATGGATTCTTATGGGTGGAAAAAAGGGTTGTATTTTCGGTTTTATTCATTATTTTCCTCTAGTTACAATATTGAATTGTTGTTTTTAATGTGAAAGATGGGTTGAACTTTCTTAAAAAATAATTCCACCCACCTAACTCTATGATTACTGGACAAAAATAGTGAAAAATATCCTTTTGGTGTCAAATTGTCATGGGAATCCAGTTCTTTAAGTGAACTTGTTTTATCAAATTGAAATATTTGGTCTAAATCAATTTTTATTTTTTTTGTACCATTCAATAAAGTCTGTGAATTTAACTTTATGGGTTTCAAATTTTTTCATACCCATTTCCCTCATTAATATCATTACATAATCTTTATAAGATGGGATTAATTGATTTTTTACATCTTTTAATGGGTTTTTACTTTTAGTTAAATCTATTCCTTTTAATTCTTTGATTGTTGAAAAAAGTCCTTTTTCATATTGGAAGTAACATGACTTCGGTTTACTTAAATTTTTAGAAATGATTTTACCATGATAGATAAAACTTTCTTCTAACTTCTTCCCATCATAAGTCTTTCTTTTATTAAAATCACTATTTAGAACTCCTGATACATTCCCTTTACTAAAGTCACCAGACCATACACCCCCATAAGAATGAGTTACTTTAATTGATTTAGGAGTTTTTTTCTGACGAGTAATTTCAATTCTACATCCCATAATATTATGTAGATGTTGAACCTTTATGAAATTACTATCCTCAACTCCATCTAAATCAAATATCTCCTCTTTTAAATCCTTTATTCTTACTTTAAGTTCATTTAAGGTTTTTATTTTTTGTTCCCTCTGACTTGAATATTTCTGAAATCGTTTTAGATTTTCCTGGTCTTCTTTTGGGAGGTTGTTATAATCCTCATTACTTAATCTTTCTATCCATCTTTTCCGATTAATTCCTGTAGGTAGGTTTCTTTTCTTCATGTTAATGTGTATAGTGGTATTTCAAATATATGAAATTCTACACTATATCATCTCGTAACTATGTAAAGGGAGGGTATTAGAGTTCTTTAAAATAGTTAGGATATGAGAATTAGTATAGTGGTATTTCAAATATATGAAATTCTACACTATATCATCTCGTAACTATGTAAAGGGAGGGTATTAGAGTTCTTTAAAATAGTTAGGATATGAGAATTAGTATAGTGGTATTTCAAATATATGAAATTCTACACTATATCATCTCGTAACTATGTAAAGGGAGGGTATTAGAGTTCTTTAAAATAGTTAGAAAATGAGATTTAGTATAGTGGTAAATTATAAAAGTGAGAATCTACACTATATCAACTCGTAACTATGTTAAGGGAGGGTATTAGAGTGAAGTAAAGTTGAAATAAGAGTTTAATAAATAAAAAAGGTAGATGGTAAACTACGGTAAAAACAACAAATTATGAGTAAGGATTTAAAGTACACATCAAAGGAGATGTACACATTAGTGATTTCAAATTTTGAGTATCTCTTAGAAAAAGAGAAACGATTTCTTCAGGATAATGAGGTTCAGGTAAGAAACCTACAATCTCATATTGAGTTATCAAAGAAGAAGATTGAAGATTTTCAAAAAACAGTGAATGTATTTAAATCACATCCTGGTATCACTTGGGATATTCAATCTTAATTAGTAAACAAATAAACAAATAAAAAAATGGAAACATTAACATTATCGTTCAACAAAAACACCTACGAGTTTCATTATTACGAACCTAAAGGTAAACCAAGTTTCAACATTTGGAAAAATGGTGAAATAACTCAATTCAATTTAATTTGGGATGAGAGTAATAACCCAATCTTTAGTGGATTCAATCTTTATGAAGAAGTTAGATATGAATTCCGATTAGTATCATTAATTAAATTAAAATCAAATTTTGATTTAATTGATATTGGTATAATATTCAGTGAAATTAAATCAAAAACAGGTATTGATTTATAAATAATTAAAACAAAATAAAAATGGAAAAAAATAAAAGATTAGAAAGATTTATGAAGAAAGAAATTAAGTTAATCACTAAAGAAGTATTCAGTGATTTTGTAAGTGAAACCTTTTGTGGTACTCCAACTGAAAATGAAATTGATAGATTAATCGGGAATTGTGGTGAACAAATCTCCAAAGTTCTAAGTGATTATTTCCTATGTGATGAATCAATACAATATTTCAAAAATGAAATCACAGTTACTCAACAATTAAAAATTCCTAATACATTAAATATTGATGAGATTATAAGGGATAGTATTAAAGAAAGGTTATTAAGTGATTTCCTTAGAAGAGATATTTTGAATAGATACTTAACAATTTAAAAATATAAATCTATGAATTGAGAAAAACCAACAATAAAATCCTAATCACATCCCTTGGTTCGGTTGGTTAAGTGATTAGAATCATCAGAGAGAAAGAGAATCTAAAACCACATATCTGATGATTTATTTGAGTGGGGAAAGTGGGAGAATCTAACTTCCTATTAATAAATGTTAGAAAAGAAAACAAACAATTATGAACGAAAAACACACATCAGAATTAATGGAAAATTTCCAATACCGATTATTACAACGTAAAAGAAAATTATACGATGATATAGATGAAAGAAATGAAAATGAAATTGATGAGCAAAACCAAGTTTTCAATACCATCAATAGAGATGAAATATATAGAATTGATATAATATTAAAATCACTTAAAAAATTATAATAAGGTATGATAAAACTAACCCCAAAAATGGGTAATAGATTACGAATGTATATTCTTAATATTAATAGGTTATATACAAAGGGAGGTGATATACCAAACTTTCTACAACTACCTTATGATATTAATAGTTTAGATATGATATTAAAAGATGGGGAATATAACCCATCCATTTATAGTGACCTTTTAAATAAAATAGAGAAATGGTTAAACCAATAAATTAAGACCTCCTAATTAAAATGAACATACTAAAGAAATAAACCCAAATAGAGATTATCTGTTTGGGTTTTTCTTTTATATGGAACGATATATCTCCACTAAAGAGATACCTTCTAATTTCCTTTCTTTTGGGTTTCTGGTGTAGTTTACATTGAACATTTCACCATGTTGTAATCCTTTCTTATATATCTGAATCTTATCATCTAAATCCATTAGAGTTCTAGTTAGTACAGATAACATATATGGGTCAAATTCATTGAACCTACTATTAATCAGGTTATCTATTTTCATATATAAACTCATTTGTTTTTTGAATAACTGATTATCTATTTCGTATGAATTTAATTTCATTGTATTTGATTTGGGTAAAGTTGGGTAAACCTTTCTAGAGGTTTTGACCTTTGTCAGGTCGTGGATTGGTTAGTTATATGGTCAGGATAAAAAGATTAAGACCTTTTCCAAGTAACTCAAAGAGATACGATTTTCTTTGTAATGATAGACATGTCCACATTATGATACCTATTATTTATTCTAAATGTCTACCATATTAATTTTGATATGGTCAGTAGAACTTAATATACCTTTTGAATTCAGGTATGAAATTACTTCTTCAGTTCTGAACCAATTCTTTCCTCTGAATTTGTATTTGTTCAATTCTTTTCTATCACATATTCTATAAATGGTGTTCTGTGATGTTCCTAATGTTTGTTTAAGGTCTTTAATGTTTATGAATTCTCTTTCAGATAACATTGTTGTGTTGATGTTTAATTCTCTTTCCATTGTTTTTTATTATGATTTTAATTTAAATATATATTCTCTAATTTTCCCTATACAGTTCCCTTTTGGAGAGGATACACTCCACCCTTACGGAATTAACCATAAAGGTGGGTATATTGAGTAATCATCCTTTTGGTATCGGACACTTACTAAAAGGTATTCACATTATTTCCTTTTATACTATCATCCATTTACTCTCATATTTGAATCATAGTATCCACCCAATCCGTTTTAGTATCTCAACTATGGTGGTATTAACCTTTGGATTTTATGGATTATTTCACAATGGGTAAGGGTGTGAGTTTCAAAAACCCCATTGGTATTAATAATTCACTCATAGAACCAATAGGTTACACCAACTAGTAATCCTATTTTAAGTTCTATGTATATAAGTATTACCAAACTTTCCCAAACACATCATTTTTGGGAATTATTTTCTAAAGTGTTAGTTAGAGGGTTAAACTATAAGTTAGGTATTCGTAAAACACACACTTTTTAGTAAAAGTGTAGGTTTTTCAGGGATTACTGATTATCAACACGTTACAAATTAGGTCCAAGTAGGACCAGAAATAAATACACATTATTATTGCTAATCAAGTAATAATGAATATTTTAGACATATAAAAAATACAGATATGAAAAATCAACCAAACCCATCCAAAGGTGAGAAAAGAACAACCTATTCATTGGATTGGGATACCGTTATGGGGTTAGAATCCCGTCTTTTAAGGGACTTTGTTACTGGGAAGGGTGAATTTAAGGGAATGGAACTTTTAATGGTTTCTATAGGGGTTAGATTGGGTTTAAGGGTTATTGATAATCTTTCTTTGAAGTGGGAGGATTTAATGGGATTAGAAGTGGGAGAGAAGTTTATCAGGGTTGAGAAAAAAACTAAATTGGAGAGAATTCTGGTGATGTCATCCAAATTGAAGGAAGTATTAGATAGGGTAATAGAAGTAACTAACCCAAACCCTAATCATTTCATATTCTCGTCACAGAAAGGGAAAGGTTTAAAACCTATGTGTATCCAAACATTCAATGGTTATCTGAAGGAGATTATGAGGAAGTATAAGGTTAAGTTCATTGGGAATTGTTCTTCTCACTTACTTCGTAAATCGTTTGTAGTAGGTTCAATTAAGAAAGGATTTGAGAGTGGAGACCACCTTTCTTTGGTTAAAGTAAGTAGATTGATTGGTCATAGTTCAGTATCAACTACACTTCGTTATACCAACTTTGAAACAAACCAGATGTTGGATTTATATGAATTGAGTTAAATGTTAATATATTTATATTTTCATACAAATTAGTTTTTAATGTTTCATATTTGAATAATTTTAATACAAATTATGAAACAACTATTTACAATACTTTCCCTATTACTATTTCTATTTGGATATTCTCAAACAAAGGTTGTAATAGTTGATGGGATAACCAAAGACCCACTTCCTTATACAACAATTCAATCTTTGAATAAAAAAGAAGGTTTTATTACTGATGAAAATGGGTTTATTCTATTAAACTTGTCTCAAACAGATACAATACATATTTCTTATGTTGGATATAAACCAATAAACTATTCAGTAGGAAAGATTATAAATGATAAAATTGAATTATTTAAGGAAACAGGTTCAACACTACCTGATGTATTAGTTAAAAAATATAAACCTATTGAGAAACCATTTAGATTAGGTTTTCAAAATTTGAAAGTAAGTTATAGTTTGAAGTATGGTGTAATTCGTAATAAAGATAAAATAGGACACGAGATTACAACTTTGGTTGAATTCCCAAATGAAAATGAAAAGTATAAGATATTAAAAGTTATTTTACCTACAAATAAGATTGTGAAAAATGACCCATTGAGGTTACACATTTATTCAATTAATGATAATGGGGAACCTTATGAAGAATTACTTATAAATGATGTTATTATTAATAAAGGGTTTAATCTATTTGGTAATGTTGAAGTTGATATAAGTAATCAAAATATAATTTTGAATTCAAAAGGTGTATTTGTAGGTATACAAAAGATTGGGTTGTTTGATGAAGAACAGAAAAACATCACTTATTTGTATTTCACTGAAGAAATAAATAAGGATAATACCTATGTTACAAATGTTAGGTATGTTCAAAAAAAATGGGTCAAAAAAGGTATAGTAAGATTAAAAAATAATTTCCCATCTAACCTTAAAGTGGGTTTGGAATTACAGAAAATGAATTAATTTATAATGAATAGGTTTATTATTATAGTTTCAAGTTTGATATTTTCATACCAATTGGGTTTTACTCAATCTGATACAATTGTTAATTCAATAGAGTTAAAGTCAGTAAAAGTATTAGGGAAAAGAAAGAAACCAATTGAGATAGTTAATGAAAGATACACTACTGGTTTATTTTCAAATATGGTAACATCAAGAACTTATGATTTGATTAATAATCCACCCAATAATAATGGAGGAACAATATTAGATTATCTACAAAACATCTTGAATAATGTTACAATAAGGAGAACTTTAGAAGGATATGAATTATCAACTACAAGAGGTGTTGGTTCAATACAAAACTACAAGAAGGGAATACAAAATGGTGGAAACTACCAACAAAGTTCAATATTATTATATCTTGATGAACAACAAGTAGAGAGTAGTGTTTTCTTTGGTGTTCATCCTTACGATGTCTCACTTGTAAAATATTTTCCACCTGGTCAATCTCAAATACCATTTAATCAGGGTATGGGAATATTGTTGATTTACACAAAAAAAGGTAATGATTTAAATATTTCATCAAAATTTTAAAAATTAAATCTATGAGAAAAATATTACTACTTTCAATTTTAATGTTTTTGGGGATGGTTGGATATTCTCAGAAAATAGTATCTGTATCAAATCCTTTGGAAGAATATTTTCAAAAGAATTATGATTCAACTATTTTCTTATACAAATCTAACAATATAGAACCCTTTATTAACATAATTTGTAAAAAAGGAAATTTACTTTACCATTATACATACTCTTATTATAATTCAATAGATGAATCACAAAAAAGTCATTTACGTTACAATTATTCATCTAAAGATGTTTCCATAATTAATTTTAAGAAAACAATACCTTCAGTAAATCAATATTTTAAAATTGATGATACAGATTCAATTAATAATATAAAAATAGAAAGTAGGGTTTATACTCGTTTCAAAGAGGTGGAAGTTATAGTAATGAAACCATTATGGTTAAAACTACAGGATTTAAAATTATGGAGTTTAAAGGAAGAAAGTAATGAAGAATTTAGAAAGTCTAACAATTCCTTTAGTTCCAATAAGAGTATAAAAAAAGATATTTTTGTATTAATTACAAAAGAAAATGTGAAAAAATTAGAATTTGAAAATTTGGAAAGAACCTCTTATGAAAGGGATGAATTCAGAAAAAAGGTTAGTGAAATAGTTGATTTAATTGTTGATAGTTTTACGAGAATTGGTTAAATTATATTTATGAAAAATTTATTCATTATTTCCATTTTTTTATTATCATCTATTTGTGGATATTCTCAAACAAATGATACCATATCCAATCCTTTAGAGAAGTTCTTTCAAGAGAATTATGATTCAACTATTATGTTTGAACAAAAAAATATTTCAAATGAAAATTTCTCAATTTTTATCATTTCAAGAAAAGGGAATAAACTATATAATTACCAATATTACTTATATACTCCGATTGGTTATCCACTTGATGAAACAAATTATTCTTCGGTGATAGATAAAGAAGATGTTGGTCCTGTAAAATCAAAATCTAAAATTATAGAACTTCAAAAATTAGAAAAGTATAAAAATACAAAACCTTCTATAAATGATTATTTTTATTGGGTTGGAACAAATTCAATAAATTATGAGACCATAAATAGTCTAAAATTTAATAATAAAGAAGATTCACTTCGTCACATAGAAATCAATAAACCATTATGGTTAAAACTACAGAAGTATAATTTATGGGGTATTGTTAAAGATTCAATTAAGGTATCATCTTCAGTTAAATTTAATGGGAATGGTCATATAAAATTTATTACAAAAGATAAGATAATGAGTTACCGATATAATAATTTTTTAGAAGAAGAATATAATACACTAAAAAAAATTACCCATTTGTATTTACTAGAAGTATGGGATTATTTTGAACCTGAATTTTTGGATTAATTCAATTTTCTTCTGATTATATTCTCAAACAAATAACAACATTACCAATTCAGTGGAGTTATTTCAGTTTGATATTTTAGGTTTAATCTATTTTTTGTCTGAATATTTACTATTTCATATATATCCAAAATGGTTATGAAAATAATTAGGGAGTATAATATGATTTTAACACCTTCTTCCCAACTTAAAAATCCATTTCTTTTCCAACACCATTTAAGAGTAAAGAAGAAAAAGATTAATGGAAATATAAAAAACGTATAGAATAAAATATATAACATTAAATTACCTAGAGTAAAAAATGTAAATTTATTCCTTAATAAGAATATGATATAAGATGTGAAAAGTAGTAGGGAGATTAAATATACTTTTCCCCACTTTGATTTCAGTATTGGATTAAATATCAAATCTAATTTCATAAATTAAATTGATTTTAATTTAGATATTTTAAAGTAGAATATTATGTTGTATAAGACTAACTGAAAAAATAAGTTTATAAAAAGAACATATAAATACATAATATCCAATAGGATTATTAATGAGAGAATATTTACAAATACAAAAAGTTCACTAACTAAAATAAATGTATTAACTCTAATCTCATTAATTTTTTCATTTTCAATCTGTTGTTTACAAATTGTAATAAATAATAAACCTAAAATTAAAAGTATTCCAAAAAATCTTTGATTTAAATTAACTCCATTTGAACTACCCTCTACTTTTGGGAACATTGATGGTAGGGTAATGGGTAGATTTACATTATTTAAAATTTCAAATTCAAATGATGTAAAAAAGTTAAATGAAAAAAATGTAATAGAAATTAATAGTAGAACTACCCCAATTATTTTGAAATTCTGTGGTATCAATCTTGAATTCATATTAATTGTTTATTTCTATTATAAAATACACCAACTTTGAAACTAACCAAATGTTGGATTTGTATGAGTTGAGTTAGTATTATCCTTTTGAATAATAAATAAAGTAAAATAAGAATACTAAAAAAAAGAAAATTGAATAAATTGTTAGACCAAATATAATAGGTTTGAATGTATCTACTTTTATTTTCTTAAATACCCAATTACCTATCCATTGTGTCAAAGGAACACTAAAAATAGTTGAGTAAAAAATCAGATTTCTTTTATTATCAAAACCGATTTTTGGAAAGATTATATCAAATGATAGGATTGAAATAAGTGTAAATACTAAAACTCCAACAATTATACCTTTATTGATTTCTTTTTTATTTGTGGTAATTTCCATATTGAAAGTAAAGTGTATTTATTTTGAATTAATATCCTTTACTCTAACTAAATGATTAATCACCCGTCTGTATTTCAAAACTATTGTAATAATTCCACCAATTGGAATTAAAACAGAGAGAAGTGTAAGTGAATTTCTATTTGATTTATCAATTAAGTTATTGGAGTATAGAGTTTTGATTAATGTAATTGAAAGGAACATTAAAATAAAATTTAGAACCAATACTGTGTAGAACTGTGTCATACAATTATTTTATGATTTATTTAGATTGAGTTTTATTCTTTCCATAGTAACTATCCCTAAAACCATCCATAAAACCATTGGAAACATCTTTATAGTTAATTAAAAGAGTTACAATTATAGTTGTAACTATTAACTTACCCCAATGTTTTACAATTAGGTTTTGAACATCATTTATATACTCTTTCATACTGATTGGTTTAATTTATTTTCTTTTCTTTTCTTTTCTTTCTTTGGTAATTATCTTTTAATAACAAAACACTTCCAGTTATTATACCCAATGTTATACCACTCATTAAAACCCTGTTAGTCATTTTGTAAAAAATGAAGTTGATTGTAAAAAAAACTATAATTAAAATTGTAAGGATTGTATATAATGTATCTCTTTTCATACCTCTAATTTAGTCTTTTTCCTCTAAAAAAAATACCTCCTCAACTGATTTAGTGAATATTTTAGAGATTTTTAAAGATAGGATGGTGGATGGAACATACTTCCCCGTTTCAATTGAGAATATGGTTTGTCTTGAAACCTTCAATAAATCCCCTAATTCTTGTTGAGTCATCCCTAAACTTACCCTTATTTCTTTTACATGATTAATCATCAATTTTACTTTTAGTGTTGATTAGAGTGTAATTGAATATCATAATGTACATAATCCAAAAGAGTATTATAGAGGATAAGAAAAATATTGAAAGTCCACCATCACCTGAAGGTTCAATATTGAATAGAAACATTATGATGAATGATATTAGGAAGAATACCATTTGAGTTATAGAACTGATTTGAAAGGATTTCAACCTTACACTATTAATGTATTCATCTTCAATAGGTTCTTTAGAGAATGTAGTGAAGTATAGACCAAATAGGAAACTAAAGAAGGATAGGGTAAGTATTAATACTTTCATTGTGTGGTTTAACTCTGTTTTGAATAAACCTTGTTGAATTGAAATCCAAATGATTAAACCAATAGGAAATAGGAGGTATCCTATTTTCTTAAAACGATTGGGTAAAAGGAATAATGATTTCATATATGTGTATTTTTATTACACACAAATGTAAAGTAAACTTTACATAGTAAATACATTTATTTTACTTCTTTACATCCTTATTCTTAACAATTAAACTCCTTTGTGGTACTTTTTTGAATGTGTCAAGTTTGGATTGTAGGTTTTCTCTTAAGTAGTATTTCTCCATCACTTTAAGGGAGTGTCCGGTTATCTCACATATTTGGAATGGAGTTATATCCTCCCTTCTTATTGTATAGGAAATAAAGAATGAACGAAGATTGTGAGATGAATCTACACCATACTTGTCCCACCCACATTTAGTAACTAATTCGTCTTTAAAAGAGTTCATATAGTAAGTAATACTTCTCTTACCATTTGGTTTTTCATTGTGATTTGGGGAAGGGAAGGAGTAGTATGAATTTGGAAATAATTCAAAGATTACTTCAATTAAAGGGGTTTCATAATGTACACTTTTACCGTTTTTCACCTCTGTACATTTAATCCAACTTGGTGGTTTTACCCAACTCCAAATAGTATCATTTATTGGTACATCTCTATCTTTCCCTTTTGAATTTCTGATTTTTAGAATCCAACCATCTTCAGTTTTATCCCAAAAACTACCCATATCTTTTGGATAAAATTTTAGGTGATGTTCATTGTAGATACTCATATTCCTATATGAATATAGTACCTCTCCAACTCTAAAACCACCTCTTAATTGTAATAAGGAAACAAAATAAACTATATCTCTACCAAGGAAATGTGGAGGTTGATTAACCTTCCCGTTTTTATCTTTAATTCTTTCTAATACACCATCATTCTTACAGTATCCTTCCCATATACTCCTTACTTTGGTTAAACAATCCCTATAACTGTTTTCGTAATACTCCGTTCTAAATTCCTTTTCAACTGGACGGGGAGGTTTACCACATATTTGTTCTAATAAAGAATTTTGAAGTTCAATGGTTAATGGTTGGGAAGGGAATAGTTCAAGACCACCCATTAGTTTATCTCTAACTAACCATTCTAAACAATACCTAATATCTTGTACATACCCTTTGATAGAACTCCTTGTTATACCTTTATCATGTAGGTAGGTTATATAGTTCCTGAATTCTAATTTCATTTCATTAGTGGGAACTATATGGAGTTTAATTTGATTTGATTCACTCCAAATTTTAAAGTTTCTTAATCCCCCAATCATACCAGAGGTTGTTTTAGAATTCCTACCAATTGAACTCTGACCCTCTTTTTCTAATAAATCAATGAATTGTTGAACATAGGGGAATAGGTATCTTTTATCCTTAATTGAGATAGTAAAATGTGATTGAAGTTTTGATAATAGAACCTCACAACTATATTGAAATGATGTCTGATTGTTTGATTTCTCCTTTGGTTCAACTGAACATAGATACTTATCACGGTTAGAAATATCAGTACCTAAACGATAGTACCAGAAATTGGAATCATTATGTTTTTTAATTCTAAATGAACCACGATACTGAGTTTTTAATAGGGTATTAGAGTTAATAAAAAAATCCTCTAATTCCTCACTCCAACCATATTTCTTCTTTAGTTTAGTGGAATCCATTGTAGTATATTTTTTCTAACTTAAAATTAGTAAAAAATATGATATGGGTGGAATATGGGTGGAAATATATTTTGTATTATTATAATAGATTGATTATCAATAATATAGCTATGAAAAATGACGGTAGTAATATCCCACATAGAAGTGCTTTTCGAATACCCCCGAATTAGCTTGGCTCGCATAGGCTTCGCCTTGTCTAGCTTCATCTTGGGTTTTATCTATGAGTAAATTGGGTTCCATCCACTTAATTTGAACTGCAAACTTAGTCAAAATATTTTTATGTGTCAACTTGTCAGACAAAATTCCTAATCCTTTGATATACAAATGATTAAAATCATATAAGTTATATGGCAATAAATTTTATATTAACCTATTAATCAATCGATTATTGAGTTGTTAGTATATTTATAAAAATTTGCCCATGACCAAAGGTTTGATGCTCTTATTGACTGTTTTTTGCTTGAATAGCCTACATGCGCAAGAATTGGTGGTGGCAAAATTGAGATCAGAGACCTCAAGAAGTATTAAAAAAGATACAGATACGAGTAACTGGAACTGGAAGCATGGGGGTTTATATAATTTGAACGTATCACAAAGTTCATTGAGTAATTGGGCTGCTGGAGGTGATAATTTCAATATGACGATCAACAGTTTCTTTAATTATTATGCATTCTTTAAAAAAGAACGACAATCTTGGGACAATAATTTAGACTTGAATCTAGGATTTGTTCAGTCTACCTCACAAGGCGGCAGGAAGAATGATGATCGACTTGACTTACTTAGTAAATATGGATATAAATTGGATACTGTGGGAAAATGGTATGTCTCTGGCTTATTTAATTTTCGTTCTCAACTTTTTGATGGTTATAGTTTTAGTGGTACAAAAGCAAATTTCACCTCTTCATTTTTTGCTCCTGCATACATGATTGTTTCTGCAGGTTTGGATTACAAGCCTGATAATAATTTTTCAGTTTTCTTTTCTCCTTTGACATCAAGAACAACATTGGTTTTAAATAAAACATTATCCAACTTAGGTAAATATGGTGTGGATTCAGGAAGGATGATCAAAAGAGAAACAGGTTTATTTGTTACTGTGAATTATAGTAAAGCCATAGCCACAAATATCTATTACAGAGGTCGTGCGGATTTCTTCTCCAATTATTATGATAAACCTGAGAATGTCAATTTTTTCATGACCAATCTGTTTACATTCAAAATCAACAAAAACTTTTCAGCTACTTATAGTTTGGATTTGATTTATGATGATAAGATCCGCATATTTGGGCCAAATAAAAAATCACCAGGCTTACAAACTAAGAGTATTATTGGAATTGGTTATTTCAGAAATCTTGCTGTGAAGAAAAAAATAGTTGAATCAAAGTCTAAGGCAGCAAGTTTGTCAAGTGGCGAATAAGTAAGATCCTATTTAGAAATGACATTGAGGGTATGTTTAATTTTATTTGCTTTATGTGTTAAGTCCTGGTAGTCATTGCTCATAATAGTGACATGCCCCATTTTTCTGCCTGGTTTTGTAGTGTTTTTTCCATAAAGGTGGACAAATACATTCTCCATCTTCAGTACTTCGTCTAAACCTTCATACATTACATCACCACTATAACCTTCTGCACCAATAAGATTCACAATCGCACTTGGCAAAATTGGTGCTGGGTTGCCTAAAGGGTAATCTAAAATAATTCTTAATAACATATCGTATTGACTACAGTAATTTGCTTCAATAGAGTGGTGCCCACTATTATGCACTCTTGGTGCAGTTTCGTTGACAAGAATTTCTCCATTTTGGTCTACAAATAATTCAATTGCAAAAAGACCCGGACTTTTTAAAGATTGCACCACTTTTCTGGCAATCGCTTCTGCTTTCCAGAGTTGCTTCTCTTCAATTTTTGCAGGACTTAATTGATAATCTAATAAATGATAGACTTGATCAAAAACCATTTCCGCAGGAGGGAAGATGACAGTTTCACCTTTTGCATTCATACCTACAATCAATGCCAATTCTTTTACAATATTTACTTTTTCCTCTAAAACCGCAGGGGCATTAAAGCCCAATGCAATGGATTTTTCGTCTTCAATCACTTGAACACCCTTACCATCATATCCGCCCTCGGCTAATTTGTGCACTGCAGGTAATAAATCTAAGTGCTTCTGAATTTCATTGGCAGAATGGGTGATCACAAAATTGGAACTTGGAATTGCATTGTCTGCATAAAATTGTTTTTGTGCAATTTTATTTTTGATAGTTCGAATGGCAGCAGGAGTAGGATATATTTTAACACCTTCTTTTTCTAGTTGTGTCAATGCATCTACATTCACGGCTTCAATCTCAATGGTCAAAGCATCTAATTGCTTTCCAAATTGATACACCGTATCATAATCTAAAATATCGCCTACTGAAAAATGGTGGCATAAATGCGCTGCTGGGCAGTTGAGATCTTTTTCTAAAACATAGGTTGTGAAATCATAGTTTGCTGCTGCTTGTAATAGCATTCTTCCCAATTGTCCTCCGCCTAAAATACCTACCTTCATAAAACTAATTTTGATAGGGCAAATATAAGTTAGTTAGGTTATTTTTGCTAAAGAACGATTTAATACAAGTATTCATGAAAGAAACCATCATTCAGGTAAAGGATTTAACCAAGTCTTACGGCGACTTTGAAGCAGTTAGAGGCATCAGCTTTGACGTATATAAAGGAGAGATATTTGGTTTGTTAGGGCCTAATGGTGCAGGGAAATCGACCACTTTGGAAATCATTGAAACCCTAAGACAAAAGTCTGGAGGGACAGTGATGGTGGATGGGATGAATTTAGATACTGATCCAGAAGCCATTAAAAAAATCATTGGGGTGCAATTGCAAACTGCAGGTTTTTATCCTAATTTGAATTTAACTGAGCTCATACATTTATTTGTTGGATTGTATCAGATGGAGATGGATCCGATGGAACTATTGGCTAAAGTAGATTTAGTTGATAAAGCAAAATCCAAATTTAAAGAATTGAGTGGGGGACAGAAGCAAAGATTTTCTATCGCGACCACCTTGATCAATCGTCCAAAAATTATTTTCTTAGATGAACCCACCACTGGCTTAGATCCTCAAGCAAGAAGAAATCTTTGGGATTTGATTCTAGAAATTAGAAACAACGGCACCACTGTCATCATCACCACACATTATATGGACGAGGCAGAAGTATTATGTGATAGAGTTGCGATTATAGATAGTGGTAAAATAATTGGCATCAATTCACCGAATCAATTGATAGATGAATTGGTGGAAAGTGGATTTGAGAAAGTAAAAGAAGTGAAGAAGGCCAATTTGGAAGATGTATTTATCCATATGACAGGAAAACAATTAAGAGAAGCTTAAAAATAAAATTATGACATTAGACCCTAAGTATCCCATTGGAAAATATGAAATGAAGCCATATTCAGAAGCGACAAAAAATGAATGGATCAATGCAATAAGACATTTGCCAAAAGATGTAGAAATGGCAGTATTGAATTTAGATAAAGAGCATTTAGACACACCTTACAGAGAAGGAGGATGGACCGTACAACAACTAGTGCATCATATTGCAGACAGTCATATGAATGCCTTTGCAAGATTTAAATTAGGATTGACCGAGGAAGTGCCAACGATAAAAGCATATGATGAAAATAAGTGGGTGTCTATGGCAGATGTTTTAGATACACCAATCAATTATTCTATGACTTTATTACATGCATTGCATGAAAGATGGGCTAATTTATTAGCAAGTTTAACCGAAGAGCAATGGCAAAGAAAATTATTTCATCCAGGTAGAAATGCCGAAGTAAGTTTATGGGATTTGTTTGCTATCTATGCATGGCATGGTAAACATCATGTAGCACATATCAATACTTTAAGAGCCAATAATGGATGGTAATTTTATAAAAATTTAGATCTATCAACCTCGGCTACTAAAAATACACTGCCAATCACAAGAATTAAATCTTGCTGGTTGGCATTTTTTATAGCAGCGTCTAAAGCGATATTGACATCTT
>Ga0222712_10003788_pt1 | contig 16215 bp, 11 predicted proteins | sample C33_657DmetaG_FD_165043 | JGI IMG/M metagenome (GOLD analysis project Ga0222712, IMG submission 165043) | Estuarine water microbial communities from San Francisco Bay, California, United States - C33_657D | ecosystem: Environmental > Aquatic > Marine > Unclassified | place: USA: California...
CTATCCAGTGCGTCCGGTGCAGGTGTTCGTTGGATTTCCACCTGGCGGCAGTGCTGATATTGTTGGCCGCCTGGTCATGCAAAAGCTCAGTGACGTCACGGGCAAACAGTTCGTCGTTGAAAACCGAACAGGTGCGGGGGGCAATATCGCCTTTGCCGCAACGGCCTCTGCCAAGCCAGATGGTTACACGCTGCTATTTAGTACACCGGGTATTGCGATTAACCCAAGCTTATATAAAAAGGTTAATTTCAAGATTGAAGATTTCACGCCGATTGCCTTGATTGGCGAAGCGCCTTTGGTGTTGTTGGCAAATGCTAAGTTACCGATCAAGTCGATTAATGATTTGGTTGCAATGGGCAAGACCAAGCCAGACGCCATTCGCTTTGCGAGTTCTGGCAACGGCAGTTCATCGCATCTGGCGATGGACGTATTGCGTCATATGACAGGCATGCAATATTTGCATATTCCTTATCGTGGCGGTGGCCCAGCTTTGGTGGATGTGATGTCTGGAGAAGTCGATGTGACGATGTTGCCGATTTCGGAGAGCATGCCTTATGTGCGCGATGGTCGCGTAGTTGCCTTGGGCCAGACCGGTGTGACGCGTTCAACGATCGCTAAGGATATGCCCACCATAGAAGAAGCCGGCGTCAAAGGTTACGCCTCGACAACCTGGTACATGGTGCTAGGCCCTGCAAATCTGCCAGCGAATGTGGTGTCTTTTATGCAAACGCAACTGTCGAACGTATTGCAAATGCCTGATTTGCGCGACAGAGTTCAAGCCGCGGGGGTGAACATCATCAATGGTGATTCAGCTAAAGCCAAAGCGTTTTTAGATGAAGAATACAAAAAATGGGCGGCTCTGATTAAGGCGTCTGGTACGGTGATTGAGTAAGCGAGTGTATAGATGCACCGTAGCTCGATGATGAGATTAAAAAACGTATGAGTTTCAAAATATTCATGGCTCTAGTGGCCTGTTTAGCCTCTTTACCAGCGCAAGCCCAAGAGGCTGCGTGGCCGACTAAGCCCATCAAACTGGTGGTGCCTTACACGCCGGGTGGGGGCACTGATATTTTAGGACGCATGCTCGGCCGTCGACTGTCTGACTCTTTGGGGGTGGCGGTCGTCATCGAAAATCGCCCCGGGTCTGACGGCAGCATCGGCACTGATGTTGTCGCTAAGGCGACGCCTGACGGCTATACCTTGCTGATCGATGGCACAAGCCAAGCCTACAACGTGGCCTTTGGTAAAAAAATGGCGTATAACTCTGCGCGCGATCTGGCGCCAATTGCGCAAACGGCTAACCAGCAGGTGTTGTTACTCGTCAACGCTAAGGTGCCGATCCAGTCTGTCCAACAACTCATTAACCATGCGCATGCGCATCCAGGAAAACTCTCTTACGGCGCGAGTTCTAATGCCAACGCACTGCCCATGGAGCTTTTCAAGATACTGACCAAAACCGATATTGTCCATGTGCCTTACCGCGGCTCAGGACCCATGCTGAATGACTTGTTAGGGGGGCAGGTTGAGTTGTCGATGAGCGGTGCGGCGGCACCTCTGCCTCACGTACGAGCCGGCTCTTTGAGAGTATTGGGTATTGGTGATGATCGTCGCTCAAACTCTTTGCCTGAGTTTCCAACAATTGCCGAATCGGGAGTGAGCGGTTTTCAAACCTTGCAATGGAGTGGCGTGTACGCGCCAGCCGCAACACCTAAGCCAATTATTGGCCGTTTGAATCGCGAGATCGTTGCAATTGTCAAAGATCCTGTTTTTATGAAACAGATGGTTGATGTTGGCTTTGATCCGGTGAGCGGTCCCAACACGCCCGAGGCGTGGGGGGCTCTGGTTGCAGGTGAGGTGACCAAGTGGAGTGCCATTGTGAAGCAAGCCGGGTTGAAGACCGAGTAACGAGCCAATTTTTTTCATTTTCATTTTTTAACGATTCAAAACGAGACTATGGATAGCCACCCTCAATCTTTATTGCCTGGTGCCACGCAAAAACTCGCAGAGTTTGCTGCCGGCATTGAGTACACAGCGATACCTGCGGAAGTGATTGACCGCATGAAGACCAGTTTTTTAGACAGCGTTGGTTGTTGTTTATTTGGTGCAACTTTGCCTTGGACCCAGCGCGTTCAAGCCATGATCGAAGCTGAGGAGGCTCGCCCAGTGGCTTCGATTTTTGGTACTGGTAAAAAAACCTCAGTGGCTGGTGCGGTGTTGGTGAATGCAACGGCGGGTCATGCGTTTGAGCTCGACGATATTCATAAAGAATCAATTGTTCACGCGGGTTCGATTGCAACGCCCGTCGTGGTGGCGTTGGCCGAGCAGGCGGCTGGTGCGAGCGGAAAAACACTTTTGACCGCGATGACCACTGGCTATGAGATTGGGACGCGCGTGGGCAATGCAGCGACCATGGGGTTGTTCTTCCGTGGCTTTCATCCGCAGGGTACCTCGGGTGCGTTCGTGGCTGCGGCCTCTGCTGCCAAGATGCTAAAACTCAACGCCCCCCGGATGCAACACGCGCTCGGGATTGTCGGCTCGCAAGCCGGTGGTTTGATGGCGGCCCAAGAGGGCGCCATGGTGAAACGCTTTCATTCTGGTCGTGCGGCGCAAAGTGGAGTCTATTCTGCTTATCTGGCGCAGCGCGATTTCACCGGCATTAGTGACGTACTCGAGGCCGGCTATGGCGGTTACCTCAGTTCATATTCTGATAAGCCCAATGCCAGTCGCCTGACTGAGGATCTTGGCGTCGTCTGGGAAACGGGTAAGGTGGGATACAAGCCACACGCCTGTGTGACGAGTATCCACTCGGCGTTAGATGCTTTCGCGTATCTGCTTAACTCGCACCAGTTAACGCCCGATGACCTCAGCAAGGTTGAAATCGGGATGAGTCCGATGACTTACACACATTGCGCGTGGGAGTACAAGGCTCAAGGGGTGACTGCGGCACAAATGAATTTGTTTTATGGCATTGCTGTGATTGGCTTTGATGGCAAGGCGTTTGTTGCTCAATACGCTGAAGATCGCTTGGCAGACCCTAAGATTATGGATTTCATTACTCGGATTGAAGCGAGTATTGATCGAGACATCGAAGCCATGGGAGCAGCCTACCGGCATGCTGCACGCGTTAAGGTTACAACGCGTGATGGCCGCACGTTCAAGCACGAGATCCTAAACCGACGCGGCAGCCCTGAAAACCCCTTGTCGCACGAGGATGTGGTCTACAAGTTTCGCAACGTTGTTGAATCATGTTTGAGCGCCAAGAATATCGATCGCACCATTGCGTTGATCGCGCAATTAGATCGCCTGGACGACACCTCTGAGCTGTTTAATCTGTTGGCCGCCGCCCGTAACGCTTAGCGATCCCAAGCGTATGTTTGATTCGTATAAATAGACGCAACCAGTAATCTAACAGTGACCGTTTGCGGTTTAATTTGGTAACTTGATTCTTTTATTTTTGCTTTTATTTTTTAGCTTTTAACTTTTAATCTTTGAGCAGGCATGTCCTGAAATAAAATGAAACACACTTCAGCATCTTCGAATACTTTGGCCGATCAATTAGCCGCACATTTCAAAAAATTTGACTATGCGCACTTGACCGAGGCGACAAAAAAATCTGTCAAGCGTTTATTGCTTGATTATTTGGGTGTTGCCATCTCGGGTAGCCAAAGTGAAAGTGGTCAGGTTGCCCGTAGGTTTGCTGCGATTACCGGCGGGCACGCAGAGTCCACACTGATTGGTGGTGATGCTCGCGTCCCCGCGATGCAGGCGGCCTTTGCCAATGCAATTTCTTCGCATAGCATTGAGCTTGACGATATCGATGTGCTGGCTCTGTTTCACTTCAGCCCGCCTGTCTATTCCTCAGCATTGGCGACGGCCGAGCAAGTGGGTGCAAGCGGCAAAGACCTCTTAACGGCACTTGCAGCTGGTTGCGAAATGATGGAGCGTTTGAGTAAAGCTGCAAACTCCTCGCTACGTAACCGTGGCTTTCACACCACGCCAACGACCGGGGTCTTTGGTGCAACCATTGCTGCGGCAAAATTACAGGGCTTGTCGGCAGAGCAAATGGTGTCTGCCCTTGGGATGGCGGGCGCCTCAGCGTCTGGATTGATGGAGATGTACGGCCCCTCAATGCAAAAGCGTTTTAATCCTGGCCCCGCTGCACGTAATGGCGTGACGGCCGCCACGATGGCGGGTCTGGGCTTTACCGGTGCAGCAACGATTTTTGAAGGCGAGCGTGGCTTTTTAGCCGCCTTCACAGATAAAAGCGATCCGACACAGTTGGTAAAAGATTTTGCGCAGCCCTATCAACTCGATATTGAATTTAAGCCTTACTCGTGTGCTCGTCCGATTCATAACGCGATTGACTGCGCGCTTGAAATTCGGCGCAAGCATACGCCTGATTTAAAGCGTATCAAGACGATTGAAATGGCGCGCCATTCGGATTGGGCGCTTTATCATCAAAACAAGCGTCCTCAGACTTATCACGAAGCGCAAGTCAGTTTGCCTTACTCAGTGGCTGTTGCCTTGTTGGATGGCCAGGCGTTGTTTGCTCAATATAACGATGCACGCTTGGGCGAAGCTGAATTGATCCGTTTGACTGATCTGGTCAATATTACGGTGGATGATTCGCTGCCGCGCGGCGTGTCATGTTTGATGACGATGGTGATGGACGACGGTTCTAAATTTGTCTCGCAAATTGATTACCCAAAAGGCTCTATTCAAAATTCAATGAGTGATGATGAATTGCGCGGCAAATTCGAAAGTCTGGTGATGCCAGTGCTAGGGGCTAAGCGCGCTGGCGAAATCGCCGCTGCGGTCGCTTCAATCGAAAACTGCCAGAATGTTGGTGAATTGATGAAGCTCACCTCTAAGGTTGGGGTCTGATGTTTGAGAGGTTGAATTGATGATTGGGTCGCAATAATGAATCAATCGAACTTACCTTGTTATGAGGTCATCGCCTTAAAGTATGCAACCCGAGAGGGTCGCAGACCTGATCATTTCGTGGGAGGAGACCCCCACGATGTGCCAATGCCCATGGATTATTACCTTTGGGTGATACGTGATGGGCAACGCTTGGTTTTGGTTGATACCGGGTTCAATCAGGACATGGCGGATAAGCGCCACCGGACATTGCTGCGCCGACCGGCCGATGCTTTGAAACTGCTCGGCATTGACACTAAAGACATTGCTGAAATCGTGATCACGCATTTGCATAACGATCATGTGGGTACGTTTGATGAGTTCCCGATTGCCAAGTTTCACTTGCAAGACGATGAAATGGCGTTTGCGACTGGTCGCCTCATGTGCTGCGAGCGTTTCAGTCGTGCGTTTGAAGTGGATCACGTTGCTGGCATGATTCGACTGGTTTACAAAGATCGCGTGATTTTTCACCAAGGGGATGCGACGATTGCACCGGGGATCAGTGTGCATAAAATTGGTGGGCATACTGCCGGCATGCAAGTGGTGCGAGTCCATACTGCTAGGGGTTGGGTAGTGCTTGCCTCAGACGCCAGTCATTACTACGAGCATTTTGAGCAAAAGCGTTGCTTTCATCTGGTCTATCACCTGGGCCAGGCCATCGAAGGCTACGAACGCTTGGTGGCGCTAGCGCAGTCACCACGTCACGTGGTACCTGGCCATGATCCTTTAGTGGTGCATCGTTATCCCGCTGTATCTGAGGCGTTAACCGGGATCGCAATGCGACTTGATCTTGAGCCGATTGCCTACTAAGAGTTTTAAGATTGACGTCAGTCAGTGTTGTCGAAGAATGTTTTTGGGCGAGTACGTATGTTTTTTTAGTCGTCTTGCCGTTTGGTGTGTAGCGTCATATCCGTTGCTTAATTGTTTTTTGAGGTGTGCTATGAATATTTTGTTAAAACGTGTCACCCGTTTGTTTAAAAGTTCGGCAGTGGCGATGATTGCCTTGTGTTCGGTCGGCGGGCTGGTTCAAGCTCAAGACTATCCTAACAAATCGATTTCCTTGGTTGTGGGTTTCCCACCAGGGGGATCAAATGACATTGTGGCGCGATTGTTTGCTCCAAAGTTAACCGAGATCCTGGGTCAATCGGTTGTCGTTGTGAATAAGTCTGGCAGTAATGGATTGATTGGTACTGATTTTGTGGCTAAAGCTGCACCAGATGGCTACACCATTACCGTTGCGAGCGCGAGCCCTCTCGTGATTAGCCCGCACACGTTCGCAAAAATTCCTTTCAATACCTTAAAAGATTTAGTGGGCATCACGACGATTGCGCAAACACCAGAGTTGTTGGCGATTCATCCCTCCGTGCCGGCCAAATCGTTAAAAGAGTTGATCGATTTATCAAAAACACGTCGTGTCACCATTTCGTCATCAGGTAGTGGTGGGCTGCCACACTTGGCAATCGAACTGCTGCGCACGGCGGCGGGTAGTGGCGATATTGTTCACGTACCCTATAAGGGTGCGGGGCCAGCTATTACTGACTTATTGGGCGCGCACGTTGACGGCATTATTGTCGACCTGCCCCCGCTGTACCCGCTTGTGCAAGACGGTCGACTGCGCGCAATCGCGATTACCAATACACAGCGTGCTGTGTTGTTGCCAAATACTTTGACGTCGGTTGAGCAGGGTTACCCTGAGATTTTGGCGTTTAACTGGTTTGGCGTGATGGCACCTGCTAAAACACCTCAGCCAATCGTTGATAAGCTTTACGCGGCTCTTGCTCGGGCGGCCAGTTCGCCTGAATTAGTTGAGGCGATGCGCAAGGTCGGTGTTGAACCGTTCGTGCAATCCTCACCTAAAGCCTTTGGCGAGTTTCTGCAAAAAGAGACCGATCGTTGGGGTGTGGTGGCACGCGCGTCTGGTGCTAAATCGGATTAAAACTTAGCCGCCGGTGACTGGTACATAGCCTCGGCGATATAAAGCTTGAGTCAATCGCAAAAAAACCTTTCTCTGTCAGGCAGAGAAAGGTTTTTTGTACCCAGCACGAAGGCACTCTTAACGCTGCTTGCTCGTGATTTCGAACATCACTTGGCTTTAGCAAGAGGCTGCAGTGGTAAAGGGTTGCCTGCCGGCAGTGGTGTGCGATTTACGTTCAAAATCATCGCGACCATTACATAATAGCCACTGACCGCGATGAGGTCGACAACACCCTGCTCGCCATACAAATCAACAATAGCCTTATAGCTGGCATCGCTGACGGCTTTTGTTTCATACAGTTCGGTGCAGAAGTTATAGACGGCTTCTTCATCGGGTTTCATGTTGGCAGGGCGCTTGCCTACAGCTAAGTCGGCCGCGATCGCTGGATCTAATCCGGCCTTCATTGCCAAGCGATGATGCGCAAACCATTCATATTGCGCTGTCCATTGCCGAGCGGTAATCAAGATAGCAAATTCATTGAGCCGGAAAGGGATCGTACTGTTGAAACGCAAATACTCACCCGTCGTACGAAACGATTGCGCCAACACGGGGCTGCGCATGTAGACGTTGAACGGAGCGCCGAGGCTGGTTGCACCTTGCACAACTGCGGCACTGCCTGTCCCCGAGACTGGACCCGCCATGAGGGCCTCAAAGTATTGCTTTTGAGCTGGACTCATTTCTGTCACGGGAATACGTTTAAAGCGTTGTTGGTCTTCTTGGGCCTGAGCGTGTAGGCATGTTGTGCTGAGTGCCGCAACCAGTAAAATTTTTTTAAGCTGTTTCATTTTTGTCTCCGAGATGAAAAAAAGTAAGGCGTATCACGTTATGCTTATTATTTGAAAGACTTACCTAACTGCAACGCAATGACATTCAATGCAGTGAGGCCTGTGATTAAGCCGTTCATACATCTTTTTGGAGCAGCACGTGGCTATTCTGTCATTCAACACGAAGGTACACTTCGGTCACGGCGAACGCAAGCAGTTAGTGCTTGAGACTGCAAAGTTAGGCATTAACAGACCTTTGTTTGTTACGGATAAGGGGGTGAGAGCCGCTGGGGTATTTGCTCAGGCGACTGAAACCCTCACCAGGATGCACGAGGCCGTGATCTTTGATCAGACGCCAGCTAACCCAACAGAGGATGCCGCTGTAGCGGGCCTGACCGCCTACCAGATCAATGATTGTGATGGGGTGATTGGCGTTGGGGGCGGCGCAACTCTTGATCTAGCCAAGGCGATTACGGTCTTATGCGGTGACCCTGCGCCGTTATGGGAATACTGTAATCGCAATGCCTCCCCGCGCCCTATTGTCAATCCTCCACCCTTAATTTTGATGCCGACCACCTCTGGTAGCGGTAGTGAAGTGGGCCGTTCAGCCGTCATCATTTTTAACAACGGTATTAAAGCGGGGGTTGGTTGCCCAACGATTGTGAGTGTGGCAATCTGTGACCCTGAATTGACGTTCTCTTTACCAAAGTATATGACTGCAGCGACTGGCATGGACGCACTCTCGCATTGTGTTGAAACGTTTTGCTCACCCTTGGTGAACCCGCCAATTGATGCGATAGCCCTTGATGGTCTGACGCGGTTGTATCAACACATTGAACGTGCGGCGGCGGACGGAAGCGACGCCGACGCGCGTTGGCACATGATGATGGGCGCTCTTGAAGGCGCGGTATGTTTTCAGAAGGGTCTTGGTGCAGTGCACTCGGTTTCGCACTCGCTCGGTGCATTGGGGTATCACCATGGCACCCTCAACGCGATAATGCTGCCGCACGTATTGGCGATTAACGCCTCGGTGCTGCAAGATAAATTGCCATTCTTGCGCCGTGCAATGGGGGTTGCATCTGATACTGATTTGGTTGAATTGTTTTTGCAACTCAATCAACGTTTAGGCTTGCCCGGGGGCTTAAAAGAGCTTGGTGTTCAGCAAGAGAGTTTTCAAGCTCTGGCTCAAGCCTCGCTTGCGGATAATGCACACAAGACTAATCCTTATGTGCTGACCGAAAACGATTATCTAAACTTACTAGCCGCCGCTTGGTGATGCCTCGGGCGCTACGGCTCCTTTGCGCTCGATGATCATGCGATATTGCTCGGGTTCGCGATGGCGTGCGAAGTTGAAGGTGGTATTTTTATATGAATTGCACAAATCAAGATCGCACCGGGCGATCGCTAATTCGTCACCTAAGGTCGTGCAAGCACCCACGATCTCGCCCGAAGGCGCCACAATGATTGAATTGCCGATTTGCTCGACGCCTTCTTCGGTACCAGCTTTGGCCACCCCAACAACCCACGTGCCATTTTGATAGGCACCTGATTGCATGACGAGCTCGTTGTGAAAGTTGGATAACGCATCGTGCTCAGGGGCGGGCGGATTATGGACGGGTGTGTTGTAACCGATGAAAATCATTTCAACCGCTTGCAAGCCTAAGATGCGGTAGGTTTCGGGCCAGCGGCGATCATTGCAGACAGCCATCCCGAATACGCCCTGTTTATCTTTGCCCCAATCAGCCTGAAAAGCTGTGAAACCAAGGTTGCCGGTCTCAAAGTAGCGCTTTTCAAGGTGTTGAAAACGACGCCAGGGTTCGTGTTCTTTGTGGCCGGGCAAGTGGATTTTTCGGTATTTTGAAATAATTGTTCCGGCCTTGTCGACCGTAATCGCGGTGTTGAAGCGTCGTAGTTGCCCGTCTTCGTGCACGAGTTCGGCATAGCCCAAATAAAAGCCAATCTGCAACGTCTTTGCCGTGTCGAACAGGCGCTGGGTCTCAGGCCCGGGCATGGCGCGTTCAAAAAATGCATCGAGCTCGTCTTGCTTGTCAAAATACCAACGCGGGAAAAACGTGGTCAGCGCCAACTCAGGAAACACCACTACATCGCAGCCACTGCCTTTGGCCTGCTGCATTAAATCAATCATGCGCTCGACCACTTGCGCGCGCGTATCGCTTAACGCAATCGGACCAAGTTGTGCTGCACCCACCGTCACAATCCGTGTCATAAAGTTGATCCTGAATAATTAGCTTGCTAACTCAAGCATTGTCTGCAATAAAACATTACCACCCGCCACAAGATCTTTCACTTCAGTGTGCTCGGCGGGGTTATGGCTGATGCCTTTGACCGAGGGGACAAAAATCATTGCGCTTGGGCAAAAGCGAGCCATCATTTGTGCATCGTGTCCTGCGCCAGAGGTCATTGAACGACACGAGTACCCTAGCGCTTGTGCGTGTTGAGCAATCAAATCAGCAATGCCATCGTCAAACTTCACGGGCTCAAAGCGTGCGAGACGATGACTGGTAATCGTGACGCCTTCGTCAGCAGCGAGTTTGACTAAAAAATCAGCGACTTTTTGTTCGGCGATTTTTAATAATGCTTCATCGGTATTGCGCAAATCGACGGTCACAATCGCTCGTGCGGCAATCACATTGATCAAATTAGGATGCAACTGCGTTACCCCCATTGTTGCAACTTGAGCGCCGCCCATCTCGATGGTGAGCTCGCGCATAAAGACGCTGATCGCCGCGGCGCAATAGCCAGCATCATGCCGCAAGCGCATCGGCGTGGTACCCGCATGATTTGATTGCCCCACGATGGTCAACTCTTGCCACGAAATACCTTGCAAGTCGCGTACCGCACCAATCGTGACGCCTTCAATATCGAGAATCGGGCCTTGTTCAATATGCAACTCAACAAATGCATGAGGTTTGCACAAGGGTAGGGCAGCTTTGCCAACGTAGCCAATTTTGGTGAGTTCGTCGATTAAGACCTTGCCATCTGCGCTATGCGAGGCATAGGCATCTTCAAGAGACAAGCCGCCCACATACACAAGTGAACCGAGCATATCAGGGTGAAAGCGTGCACCTTCTTCGTTGGTGAACGCAGCCACCACAAGCGGGCGGCGCGTCACGATACCGGCTTCATTTAAGGCGCGAACCACCTCAAGCCCACCGAGTACCCCTAAGGGGCCGTCGTACCGGCCGCCAGTGCGAACTGTATCGATGTGGGATCCCGTCATCACGGGCGGCAAATCTTCGAGCCCAGCGCGCCAGCCAAAAATATTGCCAATCGGATCGATGCTGACCTCGAGCTTAAGTTCTTTCATCCAAGTGATGAGCAGATCTCGACCTAGGCGATCTTCGTCAGAGAGCGCCAACCGACAGCAGGCGCCTTCAGCAGTCATGCCAATCTCAGCAAGTGTATTGAGCTGCTCGAGTAGCGGTCCGGGCTGGATCCGTAAACCAAGTGCTTGTGTGTCAAGGGTGTTCATGCCAGTACCTCTGCTGCGGTTTGTCCAACAACTTGTCGGTAAATGACGGGGTCGGTGTCGCCTTCGCTGCCTAGTAATAAGACCCGCGAGTGTGCGTCGAGTTTGAGTTGTGTGCGGATGTTGGCGTGATCGCGCGCAGCGAGAAGGGCGGCAAGACCGACTCCACCGGTTTCGCCAGCCACGATCGCAGGGTCACCGGTTTGTGGCTGCGCCAGTATTCGCATGGCTTCAAGGGCGTAGGCGTCGCCGACGGCCACTGCAACGTTTGTGCCGCCGTGCAGAATCTCCCAAGCGAGTTCAGAGACTTCGCCGCAGGCCAACCCCGCCATGACAGTATCAAGTGAGCCCTCTACGACTGTTCGTTGCCCCGCCTGCAGGCTTTTATAGACACAATCTGCTTGTGTGGGTTCAGTCACAATAAAGAGAGGGCGTTGCGCACCCCATTGCAGCCAAAAATTTGCGCAGACTGCGGATGCTAAGGCACCGACGCCTGCTTGCGCAAAGACATGTGTAGGGGGTTGCCTTGAAGACATTTGGGTCACAATTTCTGAGGCCATGACGCCATAACCATGCATCACATCAAGCGGAATATCGCGGTAACCCGGGTACGAGGTGTCAGAGACGACGGTCCAGCCCTCTGCGGCTGCAGTCGTCGCTGCAAACCGAACCGCGTCGTCGTAATTGCCTTTGACTTCTCGTACCTCGGCGCCGTAGTGTGCGATGGCATCGCGTCTGCCTTGGCTGACAGTTTCGTGAACATAGATCACGCATTTGCAACCAAACAGACGAGCGCCCCACGCGACTGAACGGCCATGGTTGCCGTCGGTTGCACAGGTGACGGTAGAGGCGCCGATTAAGTCTTTAAAAGCGCCCGATAACAATTCTTTTGAGCTGACCTGAGCCAGACCGTGCTCATGCTGCACCTTGAGGCGCAAGACGTTGGCCACAGCATACGCGCCACCCAACGCTTTGAAACTGCCCAAACCAAAGCGTCCGCGCTCGTCTTTGTATAGGATTTCAGCCACACCCAGTTGTTGCGCCAATTTGGGTAAAGATAACAAGGGGGTGCGGGCGTAACCTGGCCAGCTTGAGATTTCGGCGAATGCGGCGTCGAACCCTGCTTGGCTCATGACGCCGGCGCGTTTGGCACCATAAGCTGAAAGGCTTGGCTCGGCCTGTGGGTTGGTAAAAGCGTGGGCGGGGGGATTCATGCGCATCTCATTTTGGTGCTTGCGTTCGTATATCCGGCGATCGTACAGGGCAGTCGGGCGAGCGAACGTCAAGTATGGGGCTGATCAGTCGGGCAAGAGTCAGAGTTTAAAAAAACGAAATAGTGAAAAATACAACGAGCTCGGCTTTTTCAGCCGCGCAGGCAAAATGGTATCAGCTTTGGCAAATAAGAATAATTTTCGTTTAGGTTGGCGGCAAGTGAAAATATACGGTGTAGACTCGTTTTGCGTGGCATCTGAACACTTTTCCGTGCATTTTTCTTGCCGGTCCGAGTGGTTCGTGTGCGAATCTTCAATCTTTGCTTTCTAAGTCAAGGCGGCTAGACATGTTGAACTGTGATCTGTTGTTGATAAATGGCGTAGTGATCGATGGTAGCGGTCAGGCACGGCGCGAGGCTAGCGTTGCTGTCAAAGATGGGCGTATTGTCGGCGTTGGCAAGGCGCTCAACTATGTCGCGGCTAAGACAATTGATTTGAAGGGTTTGGCAATCGCCCCTGGCTTTATCGATGTGCATACGCACGACGATCGTCTGCTGCTTGCAGACCCTTCGATGGCTGCAAAAGTGAGTCAGGGCGCTACCACTGTCATTACCGGGAATTGCGGTCTGAGTCTGGCGCCGCTCGGGCAAACTGAGGCGATTGCACCACTGAATTTAATTGCGAATGGCCCGAGCCAGCGCTATGAGACGTTTGCAGATTATTTCGCTGCACTTGAAAAAGATCCACCTGCCGTCAATATGGCGGCCTTGCTTGGTCACACCACGTTGCGTGCGGTCACCATGACTGACCTGACGCGACCCGCTAATGATGCTGAAATCGCAAACATGCAGGTTCTGGTTCAAGAGGCTCTCGATGCGGGGGTGGTGGGCGTATCGACCGGCCTGTTTTATGCTCCGGCGCAGGCAGCCACAGCGGCTGAAATTCAGGCCGTGTTTGAACCCTTGCGAGGTGGTACCGCACTGATTGCCTCACACATTCGTAACGAAGCCGCGCAGGTGCTTGAGGCGATGACTGAGGCTATGTCAATCGCAAAAGAGTTGGGTGTGCGGCAAGTGCTGTCGCACCACAAAGTCAATGGCCAAGAAAACTTCGGCCGCTCGCGCGAAACGCTTGCCCTCGTTGATCAGATGCGTGCGCAAGGCGATGTGTGCCTCGACTGTTACCCTTATGTCGCGTCGTCAACCGTATTACGACAAGACACCGTTGAGCAGGCTTCGCGAACCTTGATTGCCTGGTCCAAAGCGAAGCCCGAGACCAGTGGTCGCTATGTCGATGAGTTGCTCAAAGAACAAGATTTGAACCTTACCGAGTTTCTGGCGTCACTTCAGCCTGCCGGCGCGATCTATTTTTCAATGGATGAAGACGATGTTGAGCGAATCTTGGCGTATCCCGAAACCATGATTGGTTCAGACGGTTTGCCGCATGACACCTTTCCGCATCCTCGCTTATGGGGCGCCTTCCCGCGCGTTTTAGGTCATTACAGTCGTGACCGTAAGCTCTTTCCGCTCGAAACGGCTGTGCACAAAATGACTGGTCTTTCTGCTGCGCGTTTTGGGTTGAAAGATCGAGGTCTGATTAAAGAGGGTTATGCGGCAGATTTGGTGATCTTTGATCCGATAAACATTAAAGACAGTGCGACCTTCGCCGATCCGATGCGCCCGGCCGCTGGCATCCATCAGGTCTATGTTAATGGGGTGTTGAGCTGGCAAGACGGTGTCACCACCCATGCAAGAGCTGGTCAGGTGCTTCGGCGCGCTTAACGTTAGATATCCGTCACGAATCTGTCATTTGAACGTGGTCTGATTTAAGCTAGATCAATTTTTATTTGAAGAATCTTGCCATGCGCCAAATCGATACCGACACTGATACCGATAATCTCTCTACTGAGCCACATTTCCAGACTGTTTTGGCGGCTTCGCTTAAAAATCCTTCGCGTCGGCAATTGATTCGGGGTGCAATCGGGTTGGCGGGTCTTGGGCTGATGTCTGACTCGTTGATTCCTTTCGCGAACGCAGCAACTGCGACAAACACTGCTGCAGCCCTTGGGTTTACCTCTGTTCAAAAAAGTGTGCTTGATTCAGTGCTATTACCGGCAGGCTATAGCTACAAGATTCTTCATGCCTCTGGCGACCCGCTGACGGATAAAGTGCCTGCTTTTTCTAATCAAGGCCTAGAGCTCGATGATTGGTCAGCGCGGATTGGCGATCAACACGACGGCATGGACATTTTCTATATTGATGAAAAAGGTCAGTACACCGAGCGTGATACCGGCCGTGCATTGTTGGTAGTCAATCACGAAAGCTCAGCTGAGTCACATCTGTTGCATCCTAAAGGTCAGACTTCAAACGGTAAGCAAGGTAAAAAGTTTGGTCAGTTTGGTGCCTGGGATTTGGGCTCGCGTCCTGAACTTGAGGTGCTCAAAGAGATCAACCTGCATGGGGTCTCAGTTGTTGAAATGGCGAAAGGACCGCAGGGCTGGAGTTATCGACTCGACTCTCCGCTCAACCGCCGACTGACGGCGCAAACTCCGATGACTGTGCATGGGCCGCAAGCTGAATTGAATAACATTCGAGCCCTGATGGTGACTGCCTTTGATCCTAAAGGCGCTACGGTTCGCGGTACCTTGAATAATTGCGGACACGGTAAAACGCCTTGGGGCACGTACCTGACCTGCGAAGAGAATTGGGCAAGATACTTTCAAATTGGCCCAGGTGCCGCACCACTCGATGCCAAAACGCAGACATCACTTAAGCGGTATGGAGCGGTGAGTACGGCACTGAACCCACTGAGCCCAAGAGCCCTAAGTCAAGGGTGGCATACCGTGTCAGACACGGATAATCGCTTCACGCGCTGGAACTTAGCGGCAAGCGGTGCTTCGGCGGCACAGGATTTTAGAAATGAAGCCAATACCTTTGGCTTCATTGTTGAGCTCGATCCTGTCACGCGTGACGCGGTTGCAGCAAAACGTGTTGCGCTTGGACGCTTTGCGCACGAAGCCGCGGTTTGCGGAATCCCTAAAGCCGGAGAGCCTCTTGCGTTTTATATGGGATGTGACACGCGTAATGAGTACATTTATAAGTTTGTGAGCACCGCTCTTTGGGATCCCAAGGATGTGGGAGGCGGGATGGCCGTTGGTGATAAATATCTAAATGAAGGCAAGCTGTTCGTCGCGCAATTCAAGGCTGACGGCACAGGTCAGTGGGTTGAACTGACGCTCAAGGACCCTAAAATTGCTTCGTATAGCAAGTACGCCTTTGCTAACCAAGCCGATGTTTTGGTGAATGCGCGATTGGCGGCCGACGCGGTGGGTGCAACGCCGATGGACCGTCCTGAATGGGGCGCAGTGAATCACAAGAACGGCGACATTTATTTTGCGTTAACCAACAGCAATGCTGCGAACCGTAATCCAACTAAAGTTGACGCTGCCAACCCACGTGCCTACACCGACGTTGACGGCAAAAAGAATTCGGGCAATCCGAACGGGCATATTATTCGCTTCCACGAACAAAACGATCGCTCAACCGCGCTGCAGTTTCAGTGGGATATCTTTTTGTTTGGCGCAGAAGACGATGCAGGCTCAGCCAATCTTTCAGGGCTCACAGCAAACAATTCTTTTTCTTCACCTGATGGTTTGTGGTTTAGTCAGGCGACCGGCATCTGCTGGATACAAACCGATGACAGTGCCATGACCGATGAAACCAATTGCATGATGCTTGCGGCGATTCCGGGGCAGGTGGGTGATGGTGGCAAAGTGACGGTGAACAACAAAATGGTCGTGGCAGATCAAGAGCAAACGAGTCAACAAGAGACGTTTATTGGTGCGGCGTTAGGTGA
>Ga0222712_10003790_pt1 | contig 16214 bp, 13 predicted proteins | sample C33_657DmetaG_FD_165043 | JGI IMG/M metagenome (GOLD analysis project Ga0222712, IMG submission 165043) | Estuarine water microbial communities from San Francisco Bay, California, United States - C33_657D | ecosystem: Environmental > Aquatic > Marine > Unclassified | place: USA: California...
CGAGGCAAGCAGCCAAGCGATTGAATATTTTCCTATTGAAAACCGCATTATGAGATGTTTCATGAATGATGACAAAAGTGGCATGGTTGAAAAACGCGCCAAAGCAATAGGCTACTATCAATGATACCCACCAATATTCTGTGCCCGCCATGCCTAAAAAGATAGCAATAATGCTCTGGAGGATAACTAACTGAAAGATAATAAACATGGTCTTAGGTTCGGCACCAAATAGTTGCTTTATTTGAGGATATTTTTGCAACATAGTCTTAGCTCGCTCAGGGTGTGGCTGATTTGCATCGGAATAGAAAAAATTTGTTTTAGGACCTGACATAATAGTATATTGGATTAATATTGTTGAAAAATAGCAATTGCGTTGATGCTTTGAAAGATTTTTATGGATTCTATAAAATTAAAAAAACCTCGGTATTACCTGCAAATATAATTGAGTAAATTTAAATAATTAGGGGAGATTTTGCGGATTATAAAAGAGTGGAAATGTTTGTTAAATTAATTAAAATTATTTGCAAAATAAACCAAACCAAAGGTTCCATCAAGAAACTTAGTTTTTTTATTAGAGATTATATATCTTTGAAGTTTAAAACAATTTTAACCTTATACTTATGAAGTTGAGATATACTTATTTATTTTTTCTAGTGATTTCTCTCTGGGTTTTACTAAAAAGTAATTCTACCGGAAGAGCCACAACGGGAACTCCTATGCAAACCTGCGCTGGTGGGGGCTGTCATTCTTCCACTGGTTTTGGAACGACTGCTACTATGGATAGTATCATTATCACGGATAGAGTCACCAATTTACCTATTGTTCAATATATGCCAGGACAGTCCTACCGAGTATCTATGTTCGGAAAAGTGACAAATTTTATGACGATGCCTAATCTTCCTAAATTTGGCTTTGTAGTGGATAACGGTGGCAAGGGAACCTTTAGTGGTGCTTCTTCAGGATCTACTACCGCTTCTGCTGGTCGATACTGGGGACACAGCTCGCCAAAAGACAGTTTATTGAGTATTTCAGCTATTCGCACTATTTTTTATTTTGATTCATGCAACTGGACTGCACCCGCAGCAGGTTCAGGCCCCGTAACCTTCAATGGCAGATTGAATGCAGTCAATAATAACACCAATGCTACAGGCGATTTTTCGGGAAATTTAACAATACCAAAAACACTCAATGAATTTAACAATACAGCGGGTGTAACAATAACTATGGTTGGTGGTACTGCTCCATTCTGTGTAGGGACATCGAAGTCTTTTATAGCCACAGGTGTCAACCCGGGCGTAACGCCAGTTTATCAATGGTTTGTCAATAGCACACCCGTTGGAACAGGTGGCACATCATACACTACTTCTACTTTGGCCAATAATGATAGTGTCTGGGTTCGGATGACATCGAGTATTTCTGGAATTAATGGTAATCCAGCTAATTCAGCTAAGATTAGAGTCACCGTCAATCCTCCATATAATAATGTGGTGACTATTGTGGCGAATAAAGCGACAGCCTGTGCAGGTGATACCGTTTTATTTACTGCTACGCCTCCTGTTGGCGCTACTTTTCCTCAATATCGATGGTATAGAAATATGACTCAGATACAAGGTCCTGGTTCTCCGGTGCCTATGAACTCTGCTACATGTCAGGTCATAGGTCTAACAGCTGGAGATTCATTCTCATGTAGACTTCAAGTCTCCAATGCTTGTGCTACACCGGCCATTGACACTTCGAATTTTGTAAAAATAACAGTGACCGCTTCTCCTGTCATCACAGGACATATTAATGATACCATATGCACTGGAGATAGCTCTAAAGCTACCAATTGGATGAGTACGATACCGGGAACCACCTATACTTGGACCAATAGTAATCCTGCAATAGGGTTGCCAGCTAGTGGTACAGGACCAGTGCCAAAATTTAAAACGCCAGACAACATAGCTATGGCGCAGATTACCGGAACGATAACCATTCGCTCTTTTGGGGGCGGTTGTTCAGGTTCGCCTGTGACCTATACCGTATTTGTGAGAAGAAAGCCTCCTATTACTCTTACGGGAGTATCTAGATTTTACTGCGAAGGTTCTGTTGGTAGTATTACGGTAGGAACAACAGCACCTGGAACTATTAGCTGGGTCAATGACAACCCGGCCACAGGCCTTGCTGCTTCTGGTTCGAATGGATTTATTAATTTTACAGCTACGAATCCTACCACAGATTCTATTATCTCCAATGTAACGGCATCTGCATTTAATCCTATTTCTGGGTGTACGAAGGACACCTCCTTCCGCATAGTGGTATATCCGCGACCAAATGTAGTGAACCTGCCAAATCTAGCACCTTGTCAAGGAAATACTGTTACTGTGGCTGCTTTTACATCTACACTGCCAGGCACCACATTTACATGGATTAACTCTAACACGGCTATAGGTCTTGGTGCTAGTGGCACTGGAAATATACCATCTTTCAATGCCACCAATGCTTCACCTAGTTCTATTACAGGTACTATCACCGTGAGCCCTATATATAAGACATGTACCGGGGCTAATAAAACTTTTAATATCACAGTAGATAAGATTGCGGCGCCTACAGTCTCTATTAGCACCAGTGCTACGAATATATGTAGCGGCGGATCAGCTTTCTTTACAGCTACCTATAGTAATGGAGGCACCAGTCCCGTGTTCGAATGGACAATAAACGGTACCGTTATCTCAGGTGCCACTAAAGACACTGTTACTATAACTAATCTGCAAAATAATGATTTGATAGCTTGCAAGATGACTTCAAGTTCACCATGTGTTACCACCGCCAGTGCTACGTCAAATCAATATACCATTGTGACTATCGCAAATTTAATCCCGACCATAGCATTGTCAATGGTGAGCGATACTGTTTGCGCTGGTTCAGTCTTGATTATTAATACCTCGATAACCAACGGCGGCGCATCCCCTAGTTATCAGTGGTATTTAAATGGGAATCTAATATCTGGAGCTACCTCTGATTTATACTTCACTAGCACGTTCGCTATGAATGATGAGTATACGTGCGAATTGACTTCGAGCTCTGGCTGTGCAAACCCTAAGTCTGTGCTATCCACCGCAAAGAAAATAAAAGTGTTTAACCCTACGCCTGCTTCACTAAGTCTAACCAAAAGCACAAATAAAATATGCTCAGATGAATACGTAACCTTTAACGCTACCTTTACAGGAGGAGGTTTGAATCCAGTAGTGAATTGGAAACTAAACGGCGAACAAATGAATACCAATAAAAAATTCATCACAGTACCTATTAAAAGCAATACGGATGTGGTAGAACTTACTGTAAAGTCAAGCCTTCCATGCCCTAGTCCTCCATATCCTACTTTATTTATGTCTGTAGATACCGTTTCTTTCGGACCATCTGTGTCTGTATCTCCTTCCAATTATATTGCTTTTTGCGAGGGAGACTCTGCGGAAGTCAAAATATTAAACGGTCAACCTACTTATGCCTATAAATGGAGCAATGGTTCTACCAGCGAATCGTTCTACTCTAAAGTATCTAATTCGTATACCTTGACTGTAACAGAGTCAGGCAATGCTTGTCCTCGTTTTTACGGGCCTTTGACCACTATATCCAATCCACTACCATTTAAGCCAAGAGTATATATGGATACAGGAAGCCTCTTTTCTGTAGTCGCTGATAGATACCAGTGGCAGTTAGCTAAGCAGGATATCGTAGGAGCGAATAACATAAGTTACAAGCCTATCGTAGCGGGAATGTATAGAGTGAAGGTAACGAATATGGCTGGCTGTGTTGCATTTTCAGACGAAATCAATCCTGCAGGTTCCTCTATAGCTATAGCACAGAGGGATAATATCACTATATATCCGAATCCATCAAACGGTACGTTTCATATTTCCTCTCCAGACACTAAAATAAATGAGATACTCATTTATGATGCAGTGGGTAAGCTGGTGTATCAGATGGAAGTCAAGGATTATCAGCAAGAAGTGAAATTAAAAGATATGCCAAAAGGCAATTACTATCTGAAGCTTCAAACGGATAATCATAATATCATGAAAAAAATAGAATTGCGATAAAATAGAATAAGGGAGAATGTCAATATTCTCCCTTTTTTTTATTCTATAAGCCTATGAAAGCTAGATCCCTTTTCTACATATACATTTTAGTTTCTATTCTGCCTGGTTATGGGCAGACAGAGCATGCCTCTTATGGATTCAAGGGTCGTGTGAAATCAGTCATATATTATATCTATCAGGATGTCAATCTTGATAAAAATGGTAACTTGATAGATGCTAAGATTATAGATGCCAAGGTGCAACCATTTATAGAAAGAGCTATGTATTTTGATAAAAAAGGCAATATAGACTCTACCATAGAAGTGCTCTCTGAAGGTAGGTTTTACGAAAAATACATCACGTATCACAGTCATATAAGTAATAAATTAAGGTCTACCATAAAGTATCGATATTATTTAAACGAAGTTATAGACGAGACTAAATATACATGGACAGAGTCGAATACTAAATGCTCGTTTAAAGGCAAGGGCATCACTTCTTTTACTCGAGGGTATAGAATACTAAGCTATAATCATAGAGAAAGCAGGGGAGAGTACATTCAAGAAACTAAAAAAGGTGAATTGCTTTTAAAGGAATCTTATAAAAATGAATTTGATGGTAACTGGAATCTTGTTAAAACAAACTATACGAACTCGGAAAAAGGAGATTATACCATCTTATACGAATATGATGAACTGGATGAAATAGGGAATTATACTCAAGTAAAACTAATCTATGAAGATACGAAGAAGTTGCAAAGATTTATTCGAAAGGCATTTACATATTACTAAAAGGTCTAGTTTTAGTTAATTTATTGAAATTTATAGATATATAAAAGTTAAATTGCCTCCGGGTCTTGACAAAAGTCTCTTTGAACCCTTATATTTGCTCGCCTTCTACAAGATGGCAAATTCTAATAATCTGTAATTCAAAAAATTATGTCTGAGGTATACAAGTTAAGTAAATTCGATTTTCCCCTTACAGAAGAGCATATAGCCCTTTTTCCACCCAAAGAAAGAAGCGATTCACGAATGATGGTGATCCATAGAGACACTGGAAAAATAGAACATAAAAAATTTAGAGATATTCTCGATTATTTCACAGATGGAGATTTGATGCTAATAAACAATACTAAAGTGATTCCTGCCAGAATGTGGGCCACCAAGGAGAAAACAGGCGCTAAAATAGAGGTATTCCTGCTTAGAGAGCTCAACTCTGAACAGCTTGTTTGGGATGTATTGGTAGATCCGGCGCGTAAAATACGGGTAGGCAATAAATTGTATTTCGGTGAAGATGAGATATTGGTAGCAGAGGTGATAGATAATACGACATCGAGAGGGAGAACCATTCGATTCTTATATGATGGGGATCCATCTGGATTCACAGACTATTTGTTTAGCTTTGGTGAGACGCCCTTACCGAAATGGATTCAGCAGAAAAGAGGACTTGATTCCTCGGATAAAGAGCGTTATCAGACTATTTTTGCTAAGGAGATAGGTGCTGTAGCGGCCCCTACATCCGGTCTTCATTTCACCAAAGAAATTATGAAACGCCTTGAAATAAAGGGTGCAGAGTTTGGAGAAATGACCGTGCATACAGGTTTAGGTTCTTTTAGAACTATTGATGTAGAAGATTTATCTAAGCATAGAGTGGATGCAGAATATGTACATATACCAGAAAAATTGGCAGATAATATCAATAAAACGAAAAAAGAAGGAAAGCGAGTCCTGGCTGTAGGTACTTCTATCATGCGTGGATTAGAAAGTTCTGTAACGAGCACTGGCGACGTAAAACCATACGATGGCTGGACCAATCTTTTTATCTATCCACCGTTTGATTTTAAGGTAGCGAATTGTTTATTGACAAATCTGCATGTGCCTAAATCTAGCCTACAGATCATGGCATGTTCATACGCGGGCTTTGATCTAGTCATGAAGGCCTATGAGGAAGCCATGGAAAAAAATTATAAGTTTTTTACTTATGGAGATTGCATGTTAATTTTGTAGATTTACTAAAATATTCAATTATGAAGTATTTAGGCTTAGGTTTTTTATCCGTGTTCATTATTGGTGCTGGTTTTGTTTACTGGAATTATTTCTTTGTATATAGCGACGGATATAGAGAGGGCGTCTTAAATAAATTTTCGACAAAGGGTACTATCTTTAAAACACATGAAGGGGAGCTTCTCATGCCAGGAGTCGTGCCGACAATGAATCAGCTTTCAAACAATTTCTTTTATTTCTCTACTACAGATACCAAAGTCACAGCTAAACTCAATGCGGCCATTGGCAAGAAGATAAAGGTGCATTATGTTCAGTACAATTCTTCACTGCCATGGAGAGGAGATAGCTATTTAGAAAAAAATAAAGAAACAGGGCAGTATATTGTAGATAACATAGAACTCGTCCCTTAATATAGATGTCAAGAGAAGCGATTTTCTACTTTAAACTATCCACTCTCCACTGATTTATGTCCATAGTATATAGTGTCACCGTAAAGCCAGATCAAGATATAGAGCAGGATTATGTGAAATGGCTCCAAGAAGAGCATATTCAAGAAGTAGTAACTACAGGCTGTTTTGACTCCTTTCGATTTTTTAAAGTATTGGCAGAAGATGAACGAGATGGTTCATCTTATAATATTCAATATGTGACGACCGATATGTCTCGCTATTTCGATTATATCAATATCCATGCGCCACTTATGCGGAGCAAAGGCAAGGAAAAATTTGGAGAGAAATTCCATGCATTTCGCACGGTTCTAAAGCAGCTTTAATTCTTTTATCATGATAATCAATTCCCTAAAAAATATTTCTATTTACACTTCAGTCTATCCTCATTTGAAGGAAGCTGTAGATTTTATTCAAAACACAGGATTTGATAATTTAGTCAGTGGGAAAAACAATGTTTCTGATAATGTATACATCATGAAAAATCAAGGCGAAAAAAAATCTAACTTCGAAGGTGTTTTAGAAGTACACAAAGAGTGGATTGATATACATATTCCCCTCACGGATGATGAGATAATCGCCTTCAAAGAAATCTCTGAATGTAAAAACTTAACCAAAGAATATGATTCGGAAAATGATTATGCGCTCTATGATGAGGAGGATATATCACAACTGACTCTGGCCAAAGGCTATTTCGCCATTATAGACCCCACTGTAGCTCATATGGCTATGCTAGGAGAGGGCAGTATGTCTAAATTAGTTTTCAAAATTAGAAAGTAGTATATACCTAGTTTCTATTTTCGTCTTAACATAGATTTAGTTTCCACTTAGTTTTTTATAAATACATTTGCGTGTAATTCTTATGTGGTGCATGTCTAGATCTGGGACTCATGTGGCGGAGCTCTGCATATATAGAAATTAAAACAAGAATGACAGAAAACTGGAATGCTCTCTACCTCAAACCGCGAACGGAGAAAAAAGTGGCAGAACGCCTTTCACAGAAGGGATACGAAGTTTATCTGCCGCTATGTGTTGTCAAAAAACAATACAGCGACCGATGGAAAAAAGTAGAAGAACCACTCTTGAAATCTTATATCTTCGTAGCTGCCGAAGGCTCCAAGAATCCAGATATACTCCGTACAGATGGCGTTTTGAACTATGTCCATAGCTCCACGACGGGTAAACTAGCCGTCATAAAAAAGGCCGAACTCGATCAGATTCAGGATTATCTCAGTCAAAAAGTGTTCGAAGAAAGTGAATGGGATAATTTGAAGTTAGGCGATACTCTGCATTTGACCAACTATGTATTTCAAGGCAAACAAGCTACAGTAGTCGAACTCAATAAAAATACAATTAAACTGGTCATAGAAGATTTAGGATTTGTATGGGAAGTGAAAAGGTGAGATTAGATTTAACAAGCGTTAAGGATTATGAGTCATAAAATTGGAAAATTAGACGGCTATATTTAGTAGAACAATATATAGCTCCATTCATAGCAGACCCTTGGCCAGATAGAAGAGCAAATAGTCAGCAGCCTATGAGTGGCATTATAGAGATGGCGTAATTACCAACGCGAATGATGGAAATCGAAGCTTCATCTATCTTCATTTCATGAATTAATCAATGAGTATAACGGTATTTAAAATTCAAGTATTTCCGCCTATACACATTAGAATATGAAAAGTTATTTTATTTTTTATGGTTTTAAGCATATTTTATGACAATAAATTATTATATTTGTGGTTATAAGCAGAAAAAATGATAATTAGGGAAAGATACATAAACGAATTAAAAGCCTTTATTGATAAGCCATTGATAAAAGTGCTCACTGGTATCAGAAGGTCTGGCAAATCAACTATGTTAAAATTATTTAAAAAAGAAATTTTAAATAAGGACATAGAAATTTCTCAAATAATTGATGTCAACTTAGAGAGTTTCAATTATGCACATCTTACAAATGCAAAAGAACTATACGATTTCATAAAAAGCAACATTAAGAATACCAAAAAACACTATCTTTTATTAGATGAAATTCAAGAAGTAAAGGAATGGGAAAAAGCAGTTAATGCATTGTTCGTTGATTTTAATGTAGATATATACATTACTGGTTCTAATTCTCACCTGCTGTCTTCCGAATTAGCCACTCATATAGCAGGTAGATATATAGAAATTCCGGTATTTACACTTTCATTTGCAGAATTTATCAATTTTAGAAAGTACTACTTTAACGAAGAAAAAAATACGACAAAGCAATTTCAAGAATATCTAAAAATGGGCGGATTTCCTGTTGTTCATATTTCAGATTATACTTTAGAATCTGCATATAAAATTGTTTATGATATTTATTCTTCGGTAATACTGCGCGATACCTTGCAGCGATATAAAATTAGAGACACAGAATTGCTAGAGCGCATCATAAAATATGCATTTGACAATATAGGCAATACCTTTTCAGGTAAAAATGTAGCGGATTATTTTAAAAGTCAACAACGTAAAATAGATATTAATACAGTATATAATTATTTGAACGCTTTGGAAGGCGCATTTATCCTTTATAAAGTACCTCGCTATGATATCAGAGGAAAGGAAGTATTGAAAACACAAGAAAAACATTACTTGAGTGATGTATCGCTATTATATGCTACTATGGGCTTTAAGACTAGTATGATAGCTCAGCTACTGGAAAATATAGTGTTTTTAGAGCTTAAAAGGAGAGAGTATCGCGTATATGTAGGCAAAATAGATCAAAAAGAAATTGACTTTATCGCAGAAAGAAATGATGAAAAAATATACCTACAAGTTGCTTATAAAATAGAAAGTAAAGAAACTGAAAATAGAGAGTTTTATACACTATCAACTATCAAAGATCAATACCCTAAATATGTTGTAACCATGGATGATTTCTGGAATGAAAACCTATATGGAGTAAAGCATATGCACATAAAAGATTTCCTTTTAGCTGAATCGTTTTAAAAAAACAACAAATAAAATAATGAACATCTTCCACATCATTCCTAGCCATCTAGCGCACCCCTTTTTCGTAGATATCGACGCACATGGAGTACCCAATGCCCTGACTAGGACTTTTTTTAGATAAGTGGAATGAAAAATGAATTGGTCGATCGATAATTTGTTTACCAGTTGGCTGAAAAAATTGAAATCTCCAAGAGAAAAATTCTAGAAAATATCAGTAAGTTGAAACATTTAGGTATAGTGCAGCGCATTGGTTCTGCCAAATGGGGTTACTGGATCGTAGTAGAAAATTAATTTAGCTTTAATCTAATTATAAAATATTTAGAATTTATATTGGAAGTGAAGAGATAGGAAGTTTGCTAATAGAAAGTGTGAAAAGAGCAATAGAAAAAAGAATTAATTATGTAAAACTAAAATAAGAATTTATATTTACATAAAAATAGCTTTATTTGCATAGTGATTATAAAAAGAAAATTAGCGGATAATATTGCTTTGCAATTTGATAGACTGCCAGTGACAGCTATATTAGGTCCAAGGCAAGTAGGGAAATCTACTTTATCGAAGCACATTATATCTAACTACCCTCAAAGCGTCTATCTAGACCTAGAATTAGAAAAAGATAGGAATGTTCTTAGTGATGCCAATACCTTTTTTGAATTAAATAAAAATAAGCTTATATGTCTTGATGAAGTTCAGTTTTCTCCCAATATTTTTAAAGAAATAAGAGGATTTGTAGATCAATATCCCAGTACTAAGTTTTTAATTCTAGGGTCTTCCTCTCCAGAATTATTGAGACAAAGTGCCGAATCGCTGGCGGGTCGAATATTTTATTATGAACTAACCCCTTTTTTATGGACAGAAATTCAGGACAAAATAGAGTTCAATGATTATTGGTTCAGAGGGGGATATCCTAGAAGTCTTTTAAATGATAATGATTTTTCGACTGAATGGCTCAGGAACTATATAAAAACATTTTTAGAGCGGGATGTCCGACAATTTGGTTATAATATACCTCCAGAAAATCTAAAAAGACTGTGGACTATGCTTGCTCATCTCAATGGTCAGCTATTAAATTATGAACAATTAGCTCAATCACTAGGAGTAAGCGCCCCTACAGTTAAAAGCTATATCGATATTTTAGAGCATACATTTATGATACGAAGATTGGCACCATATCATAGCAATGCAAAGAAACGGGTACAAAAATCGCCCAAACTCTATATTCGTGATATTGGAATATTACATAATCTATTGGGGATAGTTGATTTCAACAATTTATATAGTCATCCTGCCTATGGTTTTTCATGGGAGACCATGGTCATAGAAAATATAACAAATAAATATAAAGATTACAGTCCATATTTTTATCGCACATCTAATGGAAATGAATTGGATCTAATACTTGTAAAAGGTCAACATATTATAGCCATAGAGATAAAAGCAACTTCTGTTCCAAAACTAAGTATAGGGTTCTGGAACGCAATAGAGGATGTAAAACCTACGAATGTATATATCATAGCCCAGGTAGCTATGGCCTACCCTCTTAAAAACAATATAATGGTTTATTCTTTGCAAGATTTTTTGAATAGGGAGGATTAAGAAAAGAGCATAGTGAATAAAATAAATAAATGTTTGGGATTGGATTCAGTAAAGAGTAGTAAAACTCAATAAAAAAACGATAAAACTGGTCATAGAGGATTTAGGATTTTTATAGGAAATGAAAAGGTGAGATTAGATTTAACGAGCATTTAGGATGATGAGTCATCAATCTATTATAGAATTAGGCGAGAGTCAGATAGTAGAGTTCAAGGCTAGCTTTGGCAATGAAACTATAGAAACTTTAGTAGCCTTTGCCAATGCTCATGGAGGCTCAGTTTATATAGGTGTCGCGGACAATGGAGATATTCTGGGATTGCGTATGGGAAGGGAAACGGTTTCTGAATGGATTAATGAAATCAAGAATAAAACGACACCTGTACTTATTCCCGATGTGGACATTGTAGAAAAAGATGACAAGACAATCGTGGTTATGAAAATTCATGAATACCCTATAAAGCCAGTCAGTTTTAAAGGGAGGTATTTTAAGCGAGTGGCTAATTCAAACCATGTTTTAACAGCTTCTGAGGTAGCCAATCTACATTTACAATCTCTTAATTCCAGCTGGGATAGCTACCCTGACCCTATTCATAGTGTAGAGGATTTATCTCTAGAGTTGGTGCAGCATTGTATGGAGAGTATGAAGAGTCGAGGCAAAACGATAGCGGAGCCGCCGATATCCTTTTTAGTAAAAAATGATTTAATACGGGAAGAAAGGCCAACGAATGCGGCATTTTTAATGTTCAAAAAAAGACATTCTATAGCTACAACTATAGAGCTGGGAAGGTTTCAAGATAATATTACAATCAAAGATACAGCTCGTACACAGTCGGATTTGATTACGCAGGTAGATCAAGTCCTGGATTTTGTCAAAAAGCATATTAACCTGGCTCTCATCATCACTGGAGATGCTGAAAATGTGCAGAAGTGGCAGTATCCATTGGAAGCGATTCGCGAAATCGTATTGAATATGATTATTCATAGAGACTATCGTTCAAGTTCAGACTCTGTGGTCAAAGTATTTAATGACAAAATTGAATTTTACAATCCGGGAAGGTTGCCAGAAAACATAAGCATTCAAGATCTCAAGGAGAATAACTATAAATCTACCCCTCGAAACAAAGCGATTGCTGAGTTTTTTAAAAACTTAGGCTGGATAGAAAAATATGGCTCAGGAATCGGTCGTATCATCAACTATTTCAAAGAAGAAAACTTGCCTTTGCCAGAGTTTAAGCTGCAAGGAGAAGGATTTCTAGTGACAGTCTATGCTGCGGTGAATACATATGTCGTAGAAAATGTCGTAGAAAATGTCGTAGAAAATGTCGTAGAAAAAAGGTCGCAAGAGATACTCAAGCTAATATTAAGAGATAAAAAAATATCCGCAAAACAAATTTCAGAATTGTTAGAAATCACAGAGAGAACAGCGCAACGAGATTTAGAAAATTTAAAAATAATGGGATTTATTAAACGAGTCGGTCCCTCCAAAGGCGGTCATTGGGAAGTTGTCAGATAAGACAAACTCTAAACACTGTAGAAGTACTTCTAGTGGCAGTAGCAAAAATCAATAAAGACACAATTAAGCTGATAAAAGAAGAATTAGGATTTATATGGGAAGTGAAGAGGTAGAAGTAAAAAAAGAATACAGCGATGACTATTGGGATCTTGTCATAGAACCCCGGTCTTCCTTGTTTCAGATAGATTTAAAGGAGATATGGAAATTTCGCGACCTCCTGCGCATGTTTGTCAAGCGAGAAATTGTACAATTCTATAAGCAGACGATTCTCGGTCCGCTTTGGTTTTTTATTCAGCCTTTACTCACTACGATAGTCTATATGATTGTATTTGGACAGATAGCCAAACTTTCGACGGATGGCAAACCGCAAATATTATTTTATCTATCAGGGGTGGTATTGTGGAATTATTTCGCCGATGTCTTGAACAATACCGCTGCTACATTTAGAGAAAATGCACAACTCTTCGGCAAGGTTTATTTCCCGCGAATTATAGCCCCTGCTGCTAAAGCTATATCCAACCTGCTCAAACTCCTAATACAACTCGGATTATTTTTCGCTATTTATATTTATATGGTGGTCACAGGGCAGTTTGAATTCTCTATTTCGTGGACTATATTCTTATTGCCATTTTTGATTTTAATATTATTCAATCTGGGCATGGGGCTCGGTATGATCGTCACGTCGATGACGGCAAAGTACAAAGATTTAATTTTCCTCATCACCTTCGGCGTGCAGCTACTGATGTACGCCACGCCTGTGATTTATTCACTGGAGACGATTAGAGATACGAAGTTCTACACTTGGATAGCCTATAATCCTTTATCCCCAGTCATAGAAATTTTTAGAAATAGTTTGTTGGGTGGAAATATAGATTTTGCCATGCTTGGATATTCGCTCATTTCATCATTGGTTGTATTCACACTTGGATTATTGATATTTAATAAAACAGAAAAAACATTTATAGATACGGTGTAGGGGGGAGATTTATGAATCAGATAGACTAATAGAGCGCAGTGAAATTATCACAAACTTTGGAAAATCAAAATGTAGAGTTTAAATCTATCTGGAAAGATGATTTTCTCAAACATATATGCGCATTTTCAAACTCCAAAGGAGGCACATTGTTTGTAGGGGTTGATGATAAAGGTACTATTGTAGGGATAGAAAATTCCAAAAAACTCTTAGAAGATATACTGAATAAAGCTATTCAATTTTTAGGTGTCACTATAGCTATAGATGTCAATAAAGAAGGCAATAAATATTATCTGGCCATTTTCGTAAATCCAAGTCCCAGCCCTATCGCATTCAAAGGTCGCTATTACATTAGAAGTGGCAGTACGGTTCAGGAATTAAGCGGCAACGATTTACAACATTTTATACTCAAAAAATTGGGTAAAAGTTATGACGAACTCCCTATAGAATCAGCTACAATTAATGACATAGATGCTTTGTCAGTTAGAAAATTCATCAAGATGGCAATCAAAATTAATAGATTGTCTGTGGATGTAGAAGAAGATGAATTACAGACTGTTTTGTTCAATTTGAAATTAATAGGTGAGAATAGTAATTTAAAAAACGCAGCTTTACTTCTTTTCGGAAAAAACACTCCACATTATTTTAGTTCAGTGAGCTTTAGAATAGGTAAATTTGGAAACAATCATCATGACTTGAAATTTCACGATGTCATCGAGGGAAATATTTTTGAAATGCCTGAAAAGGTGATGGAAATATTGAAATCAAAATATCTGACTATGCCTATCCGCTATGAAGGCATAAAGCGCATAGAGGAATTGGAGTATCCTGAAGAGGCGCTGAGAGAAGCCATACTTAATGCTATTATTCACAGAGACTATACTGGCGTCCATATTCAATTAAGTGTTTATGAAAATAAAATTATACTTTGGAATCCGGGTAGCCTACCTAGTAAAATCAATATAGATAGACTCAAGGAAAAGCATCCTTCTATTCCCAAGAATAGATTAATCGCTGATATTTTCTTCAAGGCAGGATACATAGAATCATGGGGCAGAGGAATCCATAAAATAGTAACAGAATTCAGGAATGCAAAACTGCCTGAACCCATATTTGAAAATTATGCTGGCGGCGTACAAGTCACTTTGCTTAAAGACCTAGATAGAGACCTAAATAAAGACCTAAATAAAGACTTTTTGTCGACTAATCAAATCTCCATTTTGAAGGAAATTCAAAAAAACAATAAGATTACCCAACATGAATTAGCTGAAACAATTGGTATAAACGAAAAAAACATTAGAAATAACATCAAAAAAATCAAAGAAATGGGGCTTTTGGTAAGGATAGGTAACACAAGAAACGGTTATTGGAAAGTTGTAAAAAATTAAGAATGAAGGCTTAAGCTTTAGGTCTAAGAAGGTCTCAACCCTCAACCCTTAAACTCAACCCTCAGTCTCAACCCTCAACCCTCAGTCTCAACCCTCAACCCTCAGTCTCAACCTCAACCTCAACCCTCACCTCTCAGTCTCACCCCACCTATGCACGAGCTTATTCCTTACCTGCCAGATAGCCAATCAGACTTTTTTATTGAAGTAAGAGTGGAAGATGAGTCTGTATGGCTGACGCAAGCGCAGATGCTGGAACTATTCAACTCGACTAAGCAAAATATCAGTTTGCACATCAATAATATTTTCAAAGAGAAGGAATTAGAAAAAACTTCAGCAGTCAAGTATTCCTTGACAACTGCTGTAGATGGAAAAAAATACAATACTGCCTACTACAATCTCGATGTTATTATTTCCGTGGGATACAGAATAAAATCTAAGCGTGGCACTCAATTTAGAATTTGGGCAACAAAGGTACTCCGCGATTACCTGCTTAAAGGCTATGCCATTCAGCAAAGAGTGGAAAAAATCGAAAAGCAAGTAGTAAAACAAGGTCAATTACTGGAAACGCTAATTCAAACAACGCTTCCTCCCAAGGAAGGTATTTTCTTTGATGGACAAATATTTGATGCATTTCATTTTGTTTCGGGTATTGTTCGCAAAGCAAATCATTCACTTGTCTTGATTGATAATTACGTGAACGAAGATGTATTACTAATCTTATCAAAAAGAAAAAGAGGTGTAAAGGCTCAGATATACACACAAAAAATAAGCAAGCAATTAGAATTGGATCTTCAGAAATTTAATCAGCAATATGAACCCATTGAAGTGATCTCTTTCGGTAAAGCTCACGATCGATTCCTAATAATTGATGATTTGGATATTTATCACATTGGGGCATCGTTGAAAGACTTAGGAAAAAAATGGTTTGCCTTTTCAAAACTATCTATCGAGCCACAACTGATAGTAAATAAACTGAATACTCAACCCTCAACCCTCAACCCTCACTCTCAACCCTCAACCCTCACTCTGAACCCTTAACCTCAACCTCACCCCTCAACCCTCAACCTCAACCCTCAACCCTCAAAATGAAATACAAAGACTTCACCGAGATGCCAATTTGGAATAAAGCCATTGACGCTGCGGACAAGGTCTTTCAAATCACAGAAAATTTGCCAAGAAAAGAAGATTACGGACTAACCTCACAACTAAGAAGAGCCTCAGTAAGTATATCTTCGAATATTGCAGAAGGATTGGGAGAAACGGA
>Ga0222712_10003791_pt1 | contig 16213 bp, 13 predicted proteins | sample C33_657DmetaG_FD_165043 | JGI IMG/M metagenome (GOLD analysis project Ga0222712, IMG submission 165043) | Estuarine water microbial communities from San Francisco Bay, California, United States - C33_657D | ecosystem: Environmental > Aquatic > Marine > Unclassified | place: USA: California...
CGCCGTCGACTCCGCCGGCCTCATCTACGTCAGCGTCCAGGAGAACAACGCGGGCCTCCAGGTCTACGACCAGACCGGCAAGTTCGTGAAGGCCCTCAAGCTCCCCGGCTCCCTCCACGGCTTCGTCATCCGCAAGACCGACGAGGGCGAATTCATCTTCGCCGCCGTGCTCAACGAGCAGCGCGTCATCAAGTGCCAGCTCGACGGCACGGTGGTGATGGAGATCAAGGCCGACGCCTTCCCGGCCGCCCAAGGCAAGACCAAGGACAAGAATGGCAAGGAAGTGAACGCGCTGAAGCTCACCAATTGCGACGTGGCGGCCAACGGCGACATCTACGTCGTCGACGGCTACGGCAAGAGCTGGATCTTCCAGTTCGACAAGGCCGGCAAGTTCAAGCAGGTCTTCGGCGGCCCGACCCAGAAGGTGAACGACAAGGCCTTCGCCAACACCCACAAGATCTTCGTCGACAACCGCTACTCCCCGGCGCGCCTGCTCTGCCTGGACCGCGGCAACAACCGCATGTTCCACCTCGACCTCGATGGGAAGAACCCGCAGATGATCGCCGACAAGGGCCTGCGCAACCCGTCCTCCGCCTCGTTCCATGGCGACCGGATGTGCGTCGCCGAGATCGCCGGCCGCGTCTCCGTCTGGGACAAGGAAGGCAAGATGGTCGCCGAGCTCGGCGCCAACGACACGAAGGGCCAGACCAACACCCCGGGCGTCAAGCCCGAGGCCTGGCGCACCGGCGTCGTGACCTCCCCGCACGGCATCACCTTCGACGGCAAGGGCAACATCCTCGAGACCGAGTGGAACCAGTTCGGTCGCGTCCTCCGCTGGGACGCCAAGTGATCCGCGGGCTCCGTCCAGCCTGCCTGCTAGGGGGAGCCTTGGTGCTCCCCCTGTTTGCGTCCGCCCACAACGGCGAATGGCTCCTGGCCAGGCTCACCATCCCGTCGTCCGGCGCGGTCACGCTCACCGTCACCGCCGACGCCGAGGCCAATTTCCTGATCAAGGACCAGGCGGACCTCGCGCGGGCGGCCAAGGGGTTGCTGCTGCTGAACGACGGCAAGGTGACCCGCCCATGGAGCGAGGCGGCCCCGGCGCCGACGTTCGGGACGACCGACCGCCTGGACCCGGCGGCCCCGCTCGGCCACACGCCGGAGGAACTCGCCCGCCGCTACACCCTCCTCCAGGCCACGTGGCGCTGGGACGAGCCACCGGCCAAGTTCACGCTGCGCGCGCCCGAGCAGAGCCCGCATACGGTGATCCTCTGGCTCGACGACCGCCGCCAACCCGGCGCGGAAGCCCGCTGGGTCATGCTCATCGGGGGCGACGAGTCGCCGATGATCCAGCCGAGGACGACCGAAGCGCGGAAGGACCCGCCCTGGTGGCTGAGCCCCGGCCTCGGGGAGGTCGCGGGTGTCGCGCTCGTCGCGGTGATCGGCACGCTGCTGATGCGCTTCGCGCTCGGCCTGAACCGCGTCGGCGAGTGGCTGGACCGCAAGCGCAAGCCCTAGGCCGTCACCGCGTCGACGAAGCCCGCCCGCGCGTCGAAATGCGGGTTATGTCCGCTCTCCGGCAGCGTCACGAGGTCGGCCCGCGGGAAGTGGGCGCGGATGGGCGCCAGATCCTCGTCGCGGATGTAGTCGGACTTGCCCCCGCGGATGAAACGGGTCGGCCCCGCGAAGACCTCGCCCGCGCCCAAGGGATTCCCGAGGATCTCCGGGATCGCGGCGGTCAGCGCGGCGCGGTTGACGGTCCAGCGCCAGCGCCCCTCGGCGTCCTGCCCGAGATTCGTGAGGATGAACTGGCGCAGGCCCCACTCGGGAACCTGCGCGGCCAGCCTGGTTTCGGCGTCCTTCCGCGAGGTCACGGCGGCGAGGTCGAGCGCGTTCATCGCGGCGAACTCCACGCGCACGCGGTCACCGTAGGCGCGCGGGGCGATGTCCACGATGGTCAGGCGCGCGACGAGGTCGGGGCGATCCATCGCGAGCCGCATGGCGGCCTTCCCGCCCATGCTGTGGCCGACCAGATGGACCGGGCCGAGGGCGAGTCGCTCGAGGCAGGCCACGACATCGCGGGCCAGCGCCGGGTAGCCGCAATCGTCGCCCCACGGGGAGACGCCATGGTTGCGGAGATCGGGCGCGAGCACCCGGTGCCCGCGGGCGGCCAGCGCGACGCCGGCGGACTGCCAGTTGCGCGACGAACCCAGCAGGCCATGCAGCACGACCAAGGGTTCGCCTTGTCCGCCGAGCTCGCGGACGGCCAGCGTCAACGGCGGGCTCACGAGACGATGCGGGAGGCGGCGAAGCTGATCCCCGACAGGGCCATCTCCAGCCCCTTGGGCTGGGGCGAGACCCGCAGGCCGACCTCCTTCGTGACGAGCCCGGCCCGGATCAGGCGGGCGAGGTCCTTGTTGAGGGAACGCGAGCCGACATCCCCGCCGGCCTCGACCAGTTCCGGCACGCGCTCGAACTGGCCGTCGGCCAGCATCCGGCGGGCGAGCGCGTCCACGACGAGGACCTCGCAGGCGGGCAGGACGCCGGCGCCGTCGGCGCGCGGCACGAGCGTCTGCACCACCACGGCGCGCAGCACCGAGGCGATCGCGCGTTTGGCCAGGTTCAGCTGCTCGGGCGGGTAGAAATCGAAGAGCCGCTGCACCGCCTGCTGCGCGGTGCCGGCATGCAAGGTCGACAGCACGAGGTGCCCGGTCTCGGAGGCGTGCTCGGCGGTCTCGAAGGTCTCGCGATCCCGCATCTCGCCCACCAGGATGACATCCGGGTCCTGCCGCAGCGCGGCCTTGAGCCCGGCGGGGAAGTCGGCCACGTCGATCCCGATCTCGCGCTGGCTGAAGGAGCATTTCCGGTCGGCGAAAAGGTATTCGACCGGGTCCTCGAGCGTGATCACGTGGGCGGGCCGCGTCTCGTTGAGGTGGCGCAGCATCGCCGCCAAGGTGGAGCTCTTGCCCGAGCCGGTCGGCCCGCAGACCAGGACCAGGCCTTGGTCCGCCGCGAGCAAGGCCGCCATCGCCTTCGCGTCGAGGTTGAGCGCGGCGAAATCGGGCGGGTCGGACTTCACGAGACGCAGGGCGACGGCGGGCTGGCCGCGCTGGACGTAGGCGTTGACGCGATAACGCCCCTGTCCGGCGGCGATGAGGTCCAGGGAGTAGTCGACCTGATGATCGGCGAGCCAACGCGCGCGGAAGGCGGCGGGCACGGTGGCCTCGATGAAATCCGCGAGCTGGGCGGCGGTGAAGGGGGCCATCTCCGTCTCCACCAGCTGACCGGCGACGCGCACGAGGGCCGGCCGGCCGACCTTGAGGTGAAGGTCGCTCGCGGCGTGCTCCACGGCGAGGGCGAACAGGTCGGCGAAGATCGGCGGGACGGCGGGCATGGGGAACGCTCGTCATCGTGCCCGCGCCGGTCGGACGGTCGAACCCAATCTACACGGGGGCGGTCTTGCCAACGGACGCCGGGCGCATCAAGGTGCGGCATGTTCCGGCCGCTCCTCTGCCTCCTTTTCGCCGCGGTCTCCTTGCCGGGGGCGATCGAGGTGATCCAAGGGACCGGCGCCGAGGAACTGCGCGAGCCGGTCAACCTCGCGTTCGACGCCCAAGGCGGAGCCTACGTCGTGGAATCGATGCGCGGCAACCGCATCTTCCGGTGGCACGGCGGGAAGATCGACCTCGTCTCCGGGGTCCGCTGGGACAGTTCGCCCAAGGGCATGGAGCCGCCGGCGCCGGCCCGAGCCCTGGACCTGTCGCCGGCGGTCTACGAAGGAATGGGGGACATCGCGGTCGCTCCCGATGGCGCGATCTACGCCACCGACAGTCTGCAGCATCGCCTCGTCCGCCTCGACCCGAAGACCCACGCGGCGACGGTCTTCGCGGGGACCGGCCGGTCCGGTTTCTCGGGTGATGGCGGTCCCGCGGACCGGGCTCTTTTCAACATCCCCACGAGCGGCGTCCTCGACCCGACCGGTAAATTCCTGGTCGTCGCCGACCTCGGCAATCACCGCATCCGGCGCATCGACCTCGCCACCCGGGTGGTCACGACGATCGCGGGCAACGGCCAGAAAGGCTTCCCGCAGGATGGGGGCGACGCCCTCTCGACCCCGCTGTGCTATGTCCGGACCGCGTGCGTGGCCCCGGAGGGCACGGTCTACGCCTTGCTCGGCAGCGTGCTCGGCGGCCATTCGCTGGTCGCGATCCGGGACGGCAAGATCAACGTGGTCGTCAACCAGGATGGCCGACCCGGGCCGACGACGGACGGCCCCGCCGCCACGGCCCGGCTGAACTTCCCGAAATACGCGACGATGGACGCGAAAGGCGGCGTGCTCATCCTGGATACCGAGAACCATTGCCTCCGCCGCTACGACCCGGCCGACCGCACCATCCGCACCCTCGCTGGCAATGGCAAAAGCGGCTCCGCGGTCGGCGCCGACTGGGCCACGACACAGCTCAACCGGCCGCAAGGCGCGCGCCTCGGGCCGGACGGACGGCTTTACGTGGCGGACACGGACAACCGACGCATCCTCGTCGGCCCCGCCCCTTGAACGGTCCCGGGAACTCGGCGCGGAAACCCGCCCGCGCTTGAAACCGGCCGACCTGGCCGCTAGACCCGTCCGCATGCGACTTCCCCGCCTGCTCGCCGGTCTCCTCACCCTCACCGGCGCCTCGCTCGGCGCCATCGAGGTGATCAAGGTGCCGGGCGCGGAGGACTTGCACGAGCCCTTCAGCCTGGCCTTCGACGCGCAAGGCGACGGCTACGGCGTGGAGTTCCAGCCCGCGAACCGCATCTTCAAGCTGCACGGCGGCAAGATCGAGTACATCTCGGGCGTGAAGTGGGACAGCGCCCCCAAGGGCATGCTGCCCCCGGTGCCCGCCAAGCGCCTGGACCTGGCCCCGGCCGTCTACGACGGCATGCACGACATCTCCATCGGCCCGGACGGCTCGATCTACGCCTCCGACAGTTTCCAGCACCGCATCATCCGCCTCGACCCGAGGACGCGCGTCGCGACGGTCTTCGCCGGCACGGGCAAGGCCGGCTTCGCCGGCGACGGCGGTCCCGCCGACCAGGCGAAGTTCAACATCCCGATGTGCGGCGCGATCGACCCCGCCGGCAAGTTCATGCTCGTGGCCGACCTCGTCAACAACCGCGTCCGCCGCATCGACCTGGCGACCAAGGTGGTCACCACCCTCGCCGGCAACGGCAAGAAGGGTCTCCCCAAGGACGGCGATGACGCGCTGGACGCGCCGATGGGCGACGTGCGCGCCTGCTGCGTGGCCAAGGACGGCACGATCTACGCGCTGCTGCGCGGCGGGCACGCCCTGGCGGCGATCAAGGACGGCAAGGTCACCGTCGTGGTGAACAAGGCCGGCAAACCCGGCCCGGCGACGGACGGTCCCGCCGCCGAGGCCCGCATGCTCGGGCCGAAATACGTGACGATGGACGCCAAGGGCGACGTGCTGATCCTCGACACCGAGAACCACTGCCTCCGTCTCTATGACCCGGCGAAACAGACCATCCGCACCATCGTCGGCAACGGCCGGAAAGGCTCGGCGGTCGGCGCCGACTGGGCCTCGACGCAGCTGAACCGGCCCCACGGGGCGCGCATCGGCCCGGACGGACGGCTTTACGTGACGGACACGGAAAACAACCGAATCCTCGTCGGACCCGCCCCTTGAACGGGCCGGCGCCGGCCGGTCGGGGTTTTTGGGTTTGTCTCTTTCGGTCGGGGGCGGTTGGTTCGGGGGTCCCTTCCCGCCGCAATGTCCACGCCCGGTTCCAGCCCTTCCCGCCGTCCTTTCGGCCCCCGCGCCTTCGTGGGAGCCCACACGGCCTTGGTCACGCCCTTCCGCCAAGGCGCCGTGGCCTGGGATGACCTGAAGAAGCTGGTCGACCTCCAGATCAAGGACGGCATCGACGGCCTCGTCGCCGTGGGCACCACCGGGGAATCCCCGACCCTCGACTACGACGAACACGTCGAGGTCATCGCCCGGACCGTCCAGTTCGCCGCCGGGCGCGTCCCCGTCATGGCGGGCACCGGCTCCAACGCCACGACCGAGGCCCTCGACCTGACCAAGCGGGCCGACGAAGCCGGGGCCGACGCGTTCCTGCTCGTCGCACCTTATTACAACAAGCCCAGCCAGGAGGGCCTCTTCCGCCATTTCGCCCTGCTCGCCGAAGCCACGGCCAAGCCGATCATCCTCTACTCCATCCCCGGCCGCTGCGGCATCGAGATCACCGTCGAGACCACCCTCCGCCTGCGGAAGAAGTACCCGAACATCGTCGGCATCAAGGAAGCCGGCGGACAGGTCGAGAAGGCCGCGCGCCTGGTGCGCGAGGCCGACCCGGAATTCATCGTCCTCAGCGGCGACGACTCGCTCACCCTGCCCTTCGCCGAGGTCGGCGCCCAAGGCATCATCTCCGTGGCGTCGAACCTCATCCCGGGCCCGGTGGCCAAGCTCGCCCAGCTCGCGCGCACGAAGCAGTTCGCCGAAGCTAGGGTCCTGCACGACCAGCTCGCCGACCTCTTCAAGACCCTGTTCGTCGAACCGAACCCCGTGCCCGTGAAGCACTGCATGATGCGCGCCGGGATCATCGGCTCGGACGAGGTCCGCCTGCCCCTCTGCGAGATGTCCGAAGCCAACCGCCTCCTGATCGAGAAAGTCGCCGACGCCACCCTCGCCTCCCTCCGATGAGCCAGCCGATCCGCATCCTCCTCAATGGCGCCAAAGGCCGCATGGGCCTGGCCATCGCCCACGTGGCCGCCTCCGAGCAGGCCGTCATCGCCGCCGGCGTCGACCAGGGCGACAACCTCGCCGCGCACCTCGCCGCCGCCGACGTCGTCATCGACTTCTCCTTCCACTCCGCGACCCTCGCCGTCGCGCAGCTCTGCGCCCAGCACCGGAAACCGCTCGTGATCGGCACCACCGGCCACACCGCCGAGGAGAAGGCCGCGATCAACGCCGCCATCCAGGGCCTCCCCGTCGTCTGGGCCGGCAACTACTCCGTCGGCGTCACCCTGCTCAACGCGCTCGTCCGCCAGGCCGCCCGCTCCCTCGCCGACGCCGGTCGCTGGGACGTCGAGGTGCTCGAGATGCACCACCGCCTCAAGAAGGACGCGCCCTCCGGCACCGCCGAGACGCTCCTCAAGATCCTCCTTGAAGAACGCAAGCTCGCGAAGGACGCCCTCAAGCACGGCCGCGACGGCCTGGTCGGCGAACGCCCGCTCGGCGAGATCGGCGTGCACGCCATCCGCGGCGGCGACGTCGTGGGCGACCACACCGTCCTCTTCGCCGCCGAAGGCGAGCGACTCGAACTCACGCACAAGGCCTCGAACCGCGAGATCTTCGCGCGGGGCGCCGTCCGCGCCGCCCGCTGGCTCCGCGGCCAGCCCGCCGGCCTGTACGGGATGGAAGACGTGCTGGGGCTCAAGTAAACGAAAGGCAGAAGCGGATAGCGGTTGGCGGTTAGCGGTCAGGAAAGACACGCATTGAGATAGGGACAGCGCCGCGTGCTGACCTAGCTGCTTTATCTCGAATGGCTGGCGGAACTATCAGGGGCGATTGACAGGGGGCATCTGCCCAAAGCCTCCCTTGCGGTTTCCCCGGGCTCTCCAACCGCTATCCGCTAACCGCCAAAACCTTCTTCTCTAACGCCCCAGCGCCGCCTTCACCAACTGGTCCGCCGTCGCGCCCGGACCGAGCTTGGCGACGGCGGTGCGGACACCCTTGTCGGCGTCGGCCGGCTTGAAGCCCAGGGCCACCAGCGCGGCCAAGGCGTCGGAAGCGGGCGTGGGCGCCAAGGCCGCGGTCGGTGAAATCGTCGCCACGGTCGGGGCCCCGCCCTCCAAGCCGACCTTATCCTTGAGTTCCATGACGAGGCGTTCGGCGGTCTTCTTGCCGATGCCGGGGCATTGCGAAAGCAGGGCGACGTCGCCGCGCAGGATGGCGTCGCGCAGGATCGGCAGGGAAAGACGGCTGAGGATGTTCAGGGCCATCTTGGGGCCGACGCCGGAGACCTTCTCGACGAGCAGCTTGAAGAACTCCCGCTCCTCCGCGACGGCGAAGCCATAGAGCGCCTGACCATCCTCGCGAAAGACATGGTGGATCAACAGGAAGACCTCGGCGCCCAGCTTCGGCAGGCGCTCGGCGGTCGTCACGGGGACGTTCACCTCGTAACCGACGCCCGCCGACTCGATGACGACGCGCAGGACGCCGGCTTCGATGAGCTTGCCGCGGAGGGAGACGATCATGCGGGCAGGAAAGCGGAAGCGGTCAGGTTGTTAAGCCCGAATCTCGAGGATGAAGCCCTTGAGGTAGCGGCTCTCCGGAAAGTTCAGCAACACCGGATGGTCCGCCGGCTGGGAGGTGCGCTCCAGGATCACGGCCTCGCGGCGCGCATCCGCGGCGGCGGCCTCGATGACCTCGAGGTACATCTCCTCGGAGACGCGGTGCGAGCAGGAATAAGTGGCCAGGATGCCGCCCGGCGCGAGCAGGCGCAGGGCGCGCAGGTTCAGTTCCTTGTAGCCGCGCAGCGCCCCCTCGACGGCGTCCTTGCTGCGGGCGAACGGGGGCGGGTCGAGGATGATCAGGTCGAAGGAGGCCTCGCGGTGCTCGGTGAACCAGTCGAAGACGTTGGCGACCTCGAAACTGGCGGCGAGCCCGTTGCGTTCGGCCGCGGCGCGGGCGGCGGCGATGGCGTCCTCGGACTGATCCAAGCCCAGCACGCTGGCGGCGCCCGCCTTCGCGCAAGCGAGACCGAAGCCGCCTTGGTTGCAGAAGGCGTCGAGGACGCGACGGCCCCGGGCGAGCTTGGCGACGTTCCGATGCTGATCCAGCTGGTCGAGGTAGGTGCCGGTCTTCTGGCCGCCCATCAGGTCGATGAGCACCTGGACGCCGCCGACCTCCATCCAGGAGGCTTCGAGCGGCCGACCCGAGACGGTGCGGATCTCCTGCCGCAGACCCTCGAGCTTGCGCGTGGCGGCGTCGTTGCGCAGGACGATCTCGCGGGGCTTGAGCAGACGCTGGAGGACGTCGATGACCGTGGCCAGCCGGCGGTCGATGCCGCAGGTCAAAGCCTGTATGGTCAGGAGGTCATCGTAGCGGTCGACGACGAGACCCGGGAGGCTATCGGCTTCCGACCAGATGAGGCGACCGACCCGCTGGCCGGCGCGGCGCTGCACCGCGGCGGTGATCAGCTCCTCGAGCAACGGCCCGTCCAGGGGGATCGGCCGACGCGAGTAGCGGCGCCAGGCGATCTGGGACTGGCCGTTCCAGAGGCCCGCGCCCAGGCATCGGCCCTTGAGGTCCGTCAGTTCGACGCAGTCGCCGTCCTGCGGCGGCTCGCCGGCGAACTCGACCTCGCCGAGGAAAGCCCAGGGATGGCCCCGGAGGACGCGGGCGGGACGACCAGGACGGATACGGATGGCGCGGAGCATGTTAATTGACGGCTCGCAGCCTCGGCAGCGCCCAGCCAGCCACCAGGAGGGTGGGCAGCCAGGCGGCGAGCACGGGAGGGATCGACCCATTGTCGCCGAAGGCGGAGCAGAAGGAGGTGAGCAGGTAGAAGGCGAGGAACAGGCCGAAGGTCTTGGCGACGCCGACCATCGGGCTGACGCGCCCGCCGACGACGGCGAAGGGGATGGCGACGGCGATGACCACGAAGCAGATGGCCGGGGCCGAGAGGATGGCGTGGTAGCGCATCGCGTAGGCGGCGTTGGCGCCCGAGGGATTCTGCCCGGCTTGCTCGACGAAGCGCGAGACCTCGCGCAGGGAGAGCCGGTCCGGCTCGCGGGTCGCGAAGAGCATCACCTCCGGGTCCTCGTCGAAACCCGGCGCCAGTTCCTTGAACTCCGGCTGGGCCAGCAGCGAGCCGGTCTTGGGGTCGAAGCGCAGGTCGCGGCCTTGGCGGAAGACCCAGCGCCAGCGGCCGTCGACGCGGCGGAACTCGGCGAAACGCGCGGTGATGCAGCGGACCTCGCGCCCTTGCTCGTCGAACACGTGGACGACGACTTCGAAGGCCTGCCCGGTGGTGAAGCCCATGCGGCTGATGAGCCAGAGCCGGTGGGCACGGGTGTTGTCGAAGGAGACCAGGCTCGACTCCCCCGGCGCCAAGGTCGCCTTGCCTTGGGCGCGGATGGCGGCGAACTGGGCGGTCTCGACGATCTCACGCTGGCGCTCCAACGCGTCCGGGATCCAGTAGGCGTTCAAGGCCATCAGGAAGGCGGCGCAGGCGGCGCCAGCCACCCAGAGGGGGGCGGTCAGACGCCAGAGGCCCACCCCGGCCGCGCGGATCGCCGCGAGCTCCTGGTTCCGGTTCAACGCCCCGAGGGTGAAGATGACCGAGATCAGGAGGGAGATCGGCATCAGCATGGGGATGCTGCCGACCATCAGCAGGGCGAGGTACTCGACGGTCGTCCCGACGGACGACCCCCAGCGCTGGAAATCAGGGATCCAGTTGTAGCAATGGGAGATGAGGATCAGGCCGCCGAACCCGAGCAGGCAAAGGCCGAAGACCTTGGCCCATTCGCGGAGAAGATAGCGGTCGAGGATGCGCACCTACCGGAATGACAACCGCGGAAGCCCCCTCAGCAACCCCAAACCTCGGCGACCCGGACGTCCCGCCGGGCAATCTTCGGTTGAAAACGCGGACGAAGGGACCATCAATGCAACCCACCCCGTCTCGGACTGTCCTAGTCCGTCAAACTCGCCGCCGCGCGACGTCCTCCCCGCCATGCGCCCCTCCCTTCCCCTCGCCCTCGGCCTGCTCGTGGCCCGAGGCGTCGCCGCCGGCGCCGCGGAGGCGCCGCTCGACTACAACGAGTCGATCCGGCCGATCCTGTCCGAGAACTGCTTCTACTGCCACGGCCCCGACGCCAACAAGCGCAAGGCCAAGCTGCGCCTCGACGTGCGCGCCGAGGCATTGGCGAAGAAGGCCTTCGTGCCGGGCAAACCCGCCGAGAGCGAGCTGCTCAAGCGCCTGGCGTCGGCCGACCCGGAGGAGGTCATGCCGCCGCCGGACTCGCACCGGACCGTGACCGCGGCCCAGAAGCAGCTGCTGACGCGCTGGATCGCCGAGGGCGCGAACTACCAGGAACACTGGACGTTCGTCACCCCGGTCCGTCCGGCCTTGCCGGCCAACGGCGAACGCCATCCGATCGACGCCTTCGTGGTCGCCAAGCTGCGGGGCGCGGGCCTGGACCTCTCCCCTGAGGCGCCCAAGGCGACCTTGCTGCGACGCGTCACGCTCGACCTGACCGGCCTGCCCCCGACGCCGGAGGAGACGGCGGCCTTCCTGGCCGACGGGTCCGCCGACGCCTACGAGAAGCAGGTCGACCGCCTGCTGGCCTCGCCGCGCTACGGCGAGCGGATGGTCCTGCCCTGGCTGGACGCCGCGCGCTACGCCGACAGCAACGGCTTCCAACAGGACGGGGACACCTTCCAGTGGGTCTGGCGGGACTGGCTGGTGCGCCGGCTCAACGCGGATCAACCGTTCGACCAGCTGAGCACGGAGATGCTGGCGGGCGACCTGCTGCCGAACGCCACGCCGGAGCAGCGCCTGGGCACGGCCTTCAACCGCAACCACATCCTCAACGGCGAGGGCGGCAACATCGCCGAGGAGCAACGGTTCGTCAGCCTCTTCGACCGGGTCGAGAGCACCACGACGACCTGGCTCGGGCTCACCGTGGCTTGCGCGCAGTGCCACGACCACAAGTATGACCCGATCAGCCAGCGCGACTACTACCGCTGGCTGGACGCCTTCAACCACGCCCCCGAGCGCGGCGTGCCCGGCGGCGGCCCGTCGCGTTTCCGCCTCGACCAACCGCTGCTGGAGTACCCCACCCCCGAACAGTCCGCGCAGTTCGCCCAGCTGCAGGCCGACTACGAAACGCGCAACAAGGACTTGCCGACGCTGCAAAACCAGGCTTTCGCCGCCTGGCTCGCCAAGCCCGCGAAGGATCGCGGCGCCGTCCCGAAGGAGCTCGAGCCGCTGCTGGCCCCCGACCGCAAGCGCACCGCGGCGGAGGAGAAGTCCCTGCGCGCCCATTACAACAAGAACGTCCTCCCCGAGGACCGGAAGAAACTGCCCGCGTTCATGGCGCTCGACGCGGCCAAGGCGGCGATGGACAAGTTCAAGACGACCGAGAACTGGCCGCGGGTGATGGTGATGTCCGACGCGACCGCCCGCGACACGCACATCCTCGACCGCGGCGCCTACCTGTCGAAGAAGGAGAAGGTCACCTTCGACACGCCGGCCTTCCTGCCCCCGCTGCCCAAGGACGCCCCGCGCAACCGGCTCGGCCTCGCGCAATGGCTCTTCCGCCCCGAACACCCCCTCACCGCGCGCGTGCAGGTCAACCGCCAGTGGCAGCTTTTCTTCGGCAAGGGCATCGTCCGCACCTCCGAGGACCTCGGCGTGCAGAGCGAGCAACCGACGCACCGCGAGCTGCTCGACTGGCTGGCCGTCGAGTTCCGCGAAACCGGCTGGAAGACCAAGGCCCTGCAACGCCTGATCGTGACCAGCCGGACCTACCGTCAATCCAGCCAGGTGACGCCGACCCTCCTGCAGAAGGACCCCGAGAACAAGCTCCTCGGACGCTCCCCGCGGCTGCGCCTCCCTTCCCTGCTGCTGCGCGACGTCGCCCTCGCCGCCAGCGGCCTGCTGGTGGAGAGGCTGGGCGGAGCCCCCGTCTACCCCGTGATGCCGCCGGCGCCATGGGAAAGCCTGGCCATCACCAAGGAGCGCGACTTCACCTACCCGACGTCCAAGGGGGCGGATCTCTACCGCCGGTCCCTCTACACCTTCTGGCGCCGCACGATCGCGCCGGTGAACATGTTCGACACGTCCTCGCGCCAGGCCTGCCGCGTCCGGGTCTCCACGACGTCCTCGCCCCTGCATGCGTTGACGATGCTCAACGACCCGACGTGGGTGGAGGCGTCGCGCGCGCTCGCCCAGCGGGTCTGGCCGGCCGGCGACGACGCCCGCCGCCTGGCGCAGGCCTACCGCCTCGTCCTGGGCCGCGAGCCGGCCGGCCGCGAGCCCGCGCTGCTGGCCTCGCTCCTCGCGCGCCAACGCGCGATCTATGCCGCCGACCCGAAGGCCGCGGCCGCCCTGCTCGCGCACGGGGCGAGCCCGCGCGACCCCGCGATCCCCGCGACCGAGCACGCGGCGCTGACCGCCGCCTGCCTCGCCCTCCTCAACCTCGACGCCGCGATCACCCGCGACTGAAACGCATGCACCCCGACCTCTCCCCCGCCGAATGGCGCCGTCAGCTGACGCGCCGCAATTTCCTCAGCGCCGGCGTCCAGGGCATCGGCACCGTCGCCCTTTCCTCGCTGCTGAGCAAGGACCTGTTCGCCGCCAAGCCCGACGCGATCGGCGCCCTGCCCGGGCTCCCGCACTTCGCGCCCAAGGCCAAGCGGGTCATCTGTCTCTGGCAAGGCGGCGGGCCGTCGCACATCGACCTCTTCGACCAGAAGCCCACCCTAGTCAAGGAGGCCGGGAAGGACATCCCCGCCAGCATCCGCGGCGACACGCGCCTCTCGTCGATGTCGAGCGGCTACGCCAAGTGGCCGGCGGTCCCAGCCATCAAGCCCTTCGCCCGCCACGGCCAGTGCGGCCGCGAACTCTCCACCCTCATCCCCCACATCGGCTCGATCGCCGACGAGATCTGCGTGGTGCGCTCGATGAACACCGAGGCGGTCAACCACGCCCCGGGGGTGACCTTCTTCATGACCGGCTCGCAGATTCCCGGTCGCCCGGCCGTCGGGGCCTGGCTGGCCTACGGCCTCGGCACGATGAACGAGGACCTGCCGGCCTACGTGGTCATGACCTCCTCCGACAAGGGCAAGACCTGCGGTCAGCTCTTCTTCGAGCACTACTGGAGCAACGGCTTCCTGCCGGGCAAGCATCAGGGCGTGCGTTTCCGCGGGGTCGGCGAACCGGTGCCCTACGTCGCCAATCCGGCGGGCGTCGACCGGGCGGCCCGTCGCACGATGCTCGACGACCTGCAGGCGCTCAACCGCGAGCACTTCGCGGCCGCCGGGGACCCCGAGATCGACACGCGGATCTCGCAGTACGAGATGGCCTTCCGCATGCAGGCCTCCGTGCCCGACCTGCTGGATTTCCGGAACGAGCCGAAGGCGGTGCTCGAGATGTACGGACCCGATGTCCTGACGCCGGGCACCTTCGCCAACAACTGCCTGATCGCCCGGCGCCTCGCGGAACGCGGCGTGCGTTTCACGCAGCTGATGCACGCGGGCTGGGACCAGCACAACAATCTCTTCACCCAGCTGGAGATGCAGTGCCGCGACACGGACCAGCCGAGCGCCGCCCTCGTCAAGGACCTCAAGCAGCGCGGGCTGCTCGACGACACCCTGGTCATCTGGGGCGGTGAGTTCGGCCGCACGCCGTTCGGCCAGAACCAGCAGGGCCAGGGCTACAAGGGGCGCGACCACTTCGGCCGGGCCTACAGCTGGTGGCTGGCCGGCGGGGGCGTGAAGAAGGGGCATGTCTACGGCGAGACCGACGACTTCGGCTGGAACGTGGCCAAGGACTCGGTGCATATCCACGACATGCAGGCGACCTTGCTGCACCTCTGCGGGATCAACCACGAGGCCCTGACCTTCCGCTACCAGGGCCGCCAATTCCGCCTGACGGACGTGCACGGCAAGCTGGTCAAAGGCATCGTCGCCTGAGACCGCCGGCCCGGCAGGGCCGAAAGCAGGCGATAAAAGACGGTTTTCCCGTCTTTTTCCCCTTGCCCCCGGGGTCCGCCCGCCTTTGCTCGAAACCTCACCCACCTTACGGCCATGACCCAGCACAACAGTTTCAAAGCCAGCGCCTCCTCCTCCGGCGCCAAGCGCAACGTCCTCAAGCGTTTCGAACGCGTGGAACTGCTCAAGAAGCGCGGCACCGTCAAGGACCTGAAGCGCGTGACCAAGCTTCCGAAGACCAAGCCTGACGCCTAAGTCCGGGTCTCGCTCCCTTGCGAAAAAGCCCGCCCGGACTCCCGGGCGGGCTTTTTGCTTTCAGGGGGCCAAACCACGCTCGCCTCCCCACCCGCCTTTTCCCACCCTCCCTTTTCGCCCCGCATGGAATCGCCCCGGAAGAAATACCGCCCGTTCGAGACCGTCCGTCTCCCCGATCGCCGCTGGCCCGACGCCCGCATCGAGCGCGCCCCGCGCTGGTGCTCGGTCGACCTGCGCGACGGCAACCAGGCGCTGGCCATCCCCATGAACGTGGCGGAGAAGCACGAACTCTTCCGGGAGCTCTGCCGGATCGGCTTCAAGGAGATCGAGATCGGCTTCCCTTCGGCCTCCGACACCGAATTCAACTTCACGCGCGAGCTGATCGAACGGGAACTCATCCCCGACGACGTCTCCGTGCAGGTGCTCGTCCAGGCCCGCGAGCACCTCATCCGCCGCACGATCGACTCCCTGAAGGGCGCTCGCCGCGCGATCGTCCACCTCTACACGCCGACCAACCCGGCCCAGCGCGAAATCGTCTTCGGCCTGTCCAAGGGACAGGTCCTCGAGATGGCGGTCACCGGCGCGAAGCTCATCCGCGAGCTCACCGACGCCCTGCCGGAAACCCAGTGGCAGCTGGAGTTCAGCCCCGAGACCTTCGTGCTCACCGAGCCCGACTACGCCCTCGAGGTCTGCGAAGCCGTCGCCAAGGCCTGGGGCGCCTCGGCGAAGAAGAAGATCATCCTCAATCTCCCGCTGACCGTCGAAGCCGGCACGCCGAACACGCACGCCGACCAGATCGAGTGGTTCTGCCGCCACCTGAGCGACCGGTCCATGGCGATCGTCTCCCTGCACACGCACAACGACCGCGGCACCGGCGTCGCCGCCACCGAACTCGGCCTGATGGCCGGCGCGGACCGCGTCGAAGGCACGCTCTTCGGCAACGGCGAACGGACCGGCAACCTCGACATCGTGACCGTGGCGCTGAACATGTATTCGCACGGCATCGACCCGCACCTGGACTTCCGGAATCTCGGCCGCATCCGCGAGGTCTACGAGCGGGTGACGCGCATGAGCGTGCACGACCGCCACCCCTACGGCGGCGACCTCGTCTTCACGGCCTTCTCCGGCTCCCACCAGGACGCGATCAAGAAGGGCATGGACCGGCGCGGGAAGATCGGCCACGACGCCCTCTGGGACGTCCCCTACCTCACCATCGACCCGATGGACATCGGCCG
>Ga0222712_10003792_pt1 | contig 16212 bp, 7 predicted proteins | sample C33_657DmetaG_FD_165043 | JGI IMG/M metagenome (GOLD analysis project Ga0222712, IMG submission 165043) | Estuarine water microbial communities from San Francisco Bay, California, United States - C33_657D | ecosystem: Environmental > Aquatic > Marine > Unclassified | place: USA: California...
CAACGATTTGCTCATTTACTTCAAAAAATTCGTTTTCAAATATACCTGATTTTGTTTTACCTGTTAGAAGATTTTTAAGAGTTTGGTTATCTTTTTGTTCTTTTAATAAATCTTCAGCTCTTGTTAAAATATCGGAATAAGTTACCTCTTTTTCAAGTATCTCAGGAAAAAATTTTACTAATGTTTTTTCACCAAGTAGGTATATACCCTCAATATTATCAGATTTATCACCTGTTAATATTTTTAATGTTTTGACATTGTAATGAGGGAATTCAAAATCATCAAATTTAATCTTGTCACCATGTTTAAAAGTAGCTTTAATAGATGGTGAATATACTGACACCTTTTCAGAAATAAGTTGGGTTAAATCCCTATCTGACGAAAATATTAATTTCTGTTCATTTTCGGAAACATGACAATAGTGAGCGATTAAATCATCCGCTTCTCTACCACTTATCTCAAGTTGTCTAATGTAAACTTCCTCAAGATATTGTTTAATACGATTTTTTTGTTTTAGGTAGGACATAAAGATTGAGTCCTCCATTGTTAATCTACGATTTTGTTTGTATTTGGGGTAAAGAACCCCACGTAAACTTGTGGAGTCTTCACCATCCCAAAATACTACTACCTTGTCAAAGTTTTGTTCATCAATGAATTTACGAAGTGTATTCATAAAGTGATACAAAGCTCCGATGTGTTCACCGTTATGAAAGTAATCTTTAAGACCGTGAAATCCAATTTTCATCAAATTGTTTCCGTCGACAAGTAGTGTTTTTTTCACGAACAATAATTAAAATGGTTCGTTTTCGTTGTCAAAAGTTTCTTCAGATTCATCAAGGGTAATTTCCCCAGTACCTGAAAGAATTGCGTTCCAATATTGTGAATATTGTTTTTTATACTCCTCAAGAGCCTCTTTGGTATCCGCAATATACCCTTGTGGTGTTGCGATAATCTTACCATCTTTATATCCTAATCCATTAATGTGGTTCTTTAGGACAGAAATTTTAGTTCTAATTGCGTAAGATACCGTTCTACCATTTTTAGTTGCGGTAATGTGGTTGATACCCGCATTTTTCTGATTACCAAACAAGAATACAAGAGCCGATGCTAACCAAAGAGCTTCACCACCTTTTGCTTTAATTGTTGGTTGCCCGAATGGATTGTCAGGTAACTCAACCCAAGGTTGATTAACTACCACCATTGTATTTGTATATGGATAATCTTCTTTACGAGATTTAGTAATACGAGCTTGGATTCCCATACCAATCTTATCAGCTAATACAGATGCGTTGTGTTGTTTACCACCTTTACCATCAAATGTCATCTTACAAGGTACTGAACCAACTGAATCCCAAAGGAAACAAAGAGAGTAAGGAATGTTGCCCTTTTCTTGTTCGTCTAATAATTCGTTGATATAATCAGTGACTTGTTCGATGTAATCGAAGTTATCGTTGAAGATGAACTGCCCGTCCCACTCACCATCAGTTATCTCCGCCACCAAACCGAGTTCAACTGCATGGTCCCAACTCCATTTTTTTTCCGTGATAATGAAAACAGGCAAATGCCCCTTCTTCTGAGCAGACACAGCTGCTTTGACAAGAGCCGTCGTTTTGGAAGAATTTGAGTGCCCCAAGAACATATTGATGTTGCCCAAAGCAGGACCAGGTAAACCGCAACTGCTATGAAAAGCTTCATCGACTTCATAGAACTCCGTGTCTTTGTATTTAGTTTTTGTAGAATACTTGTCTTTGATTGCATCTAATGAAAATTCTTTTTTCTTTATTGCCATAAATGTCTATTCGTTTAAATTGTTTGTATAAAAATAAGAATGGATGGACACTTTGTCAATTCAAGTGTCCATCCATATAAATTAGAATGGTAAGTCACCATCAGGTTCAGCATCTGCCTGAGGGTCAGAGATTGTCATACCTCCACCAACACTCATTTCTGATGCCTCATCACCGTAAACATATTTACCTAATTCTGAAGACCATCTTGGAGTTTCTCCACGAGCAATAGCTTCCAAATATTCAACAGGTTTTTTAGAGTAAACGTCAGCCCAAGTAAGTGGGTCTTCAGTCCATGTCTTAGCAGTTTCCGCATCTGTGTGAACAGGAGATGGGTCATCATGCATTACAGTTTGAATAACTGTGTAAGTCGCTCCTTTTGGAGTCTTAGCCTTAGCCAACTCAATGATTAAATCACGACCATTAACAGGGTCAGTAATATCACCTTTAGCCTTCCAAATTGGAATGATTTTGTCAAGAATACCTTCGTTCTTGTAGTTGTGTTTAAATCTCCAAAACTTCACTCCATCTGCTTCGTTATCTCGGTCAATAACCTTAACGATGTAGAATTTACGTGGTTTGTAAGATTTAGCAAGTTCCTTATCGGACTCTTTACCTGTTGACATCAATTCATCATGAATTTCAGTCAAAGGTGAACGCTCGTTATCGTTTTTACCTGGGTCATAGATTTTATTCCATTTACCCTCAACTTGTACCTCATGGTACCATACCTCTTTAAAAGGTGATGACCCATCAGGGGTTGGTAAAATACGAAGACGTTTCTGTCCCGATGTTTCATTCTGCGTCAATATCGCCGCAAAATATTTCTTCATTCTGTCTTCTTGAGACATTTTGTTTGTAGAGTTTCCTCCACTTTTCGCTTTTTCATACTGAGCGAGTACAGCATCTAGTGAATTTGTCGCCATGATATATATAAATTAATAGTTAATAAACAAATGTAAGTGTGTCAGCCGTTTTTGTCAAATACTAATTAGTATTTTTTGAATTCTTGGTCAGTAGCCTGTGTGAAACTTCCTCTGATTTCATCAGGACTAAAGTCCTCAACTTCATCAGAAGTTAGAATATACTCTTTTCCTGTTGCTTCTAAATCTTCTTCTTTATCTTGAAAGAATTGAGATAGTTTCTGATTAAATGGTGCAGAATCAATACTTCTAAGTTCCAATTTTTCTTCAGGACTTTTAACTCTATATTTTTCAATTTTAGCTTCAATATCGTTTAATTTATTTACGATTGAGTCCATATCAGTTAATCTACTTTCTAAATCTTGTAATTGTTTAAATAAATTTTCAAAGTACTCTTCTTGTTTCCCCTCAATATTTTTTTGAGATGTAACTAAATCTGTGACTTCAATTTCTTCATCACCTTTATCGTCTTTCTTTTTACTTTTTTCGTCACCAATTTTTTCAACATCCGGGTCTTTAGCAACATCAACTTTATTAGCATCTTCAGCAGGTGCAGGTGCAGGTGCCGCAGCATCAGGTGCGGGTGGAGGTGGTGGAACAGCTCCAGCATCAGGTGCGGGTGGAGGTGGTGGCGGTGGTGGAACAGGTTGTTCCATTAAGTAATTATTAATACTTTTGTGTCTTGCCAATTCAGACAATATTTTTTCAGATATTTTATTAGCCATTTAGAAGTTGTTTAAATCCGTTATTAGTTTCTACTTTTATTTTTTTGTTTGTTTGATATGTGTTGTCAACTCTTTCAATAAGACCATCTTTCATTCTTACTGTATAACAATCTCCAGTGTCTAAATCACAAACTTCTTTAAATCCATTACCATTATCCTTTTCAGTAATTCTTGCTTGTTTACCAAGATAATTATTAATTGCAGTTTTAATGTCCATAACTTTTTTTTATATAAATATCAATGTTATTATAAAATTTCAAAAGTAATTAAAATGTAGGTAATGGTGTAAAATTACTTTTAGCCAAATTCAATGATTTTTTTACTTTTAATTCTAATTCATTAAATGAATATGGGTCAGTTTGTTTGAGTTGGGTGTACATGTCATTTGCGAAATTAGGCCAATAGTTAGTCCAAATTGTTGTCATTTGTTTAATTAAAACTGCATTAACTTCTAAAGAAGTAAAGTCGTTTGACCTTGATTGTAATTTTTTACCTATAAATTCAATATTTTTATCTATCGTATCAAATGACATATAAGCCGTTGACGCCCCTCCCAAACTTTCTAAACATATAAATTTCTTTTTGGGTAACTTCATTAAATCACCTCCGTATTCAGTATCTAATGGTATATTACCAAAGTTATTATTAAAAGAACTCAGTTTACCTTCTTGTAAATTAGCAACATATACAATAGAGAATATTATAAACCAAAGATTTTGGTTTTCGGTAACTTTCTTTTGATAATCAACCAAAGCAGTATCGGTTGGTCTTGGGAAAACTTGTTCGATTTTTTTAATTAAAGCGTTAACTGAAGTTGTTGTTTGTTTTGGAGTATCTGTTTGGAAAGTATTATATTTTTCATTAGGTTTACAAGCTTGGTTTTGTGTTGGTCGTTTACCACCTTTAAAGTTAATAATTTTATTATCCCTTTCACTATATACTGTTGCCGCACCTTGTGATTTTTCCTGAGCATTCTTAGTTTCGTTTAATATTTTTTCTAAAACTTGTATTTTTAAACTTTGTAGATAATCCGTAATTTTTTTAATTGAATACACAGGAACTCTTCTACCTGTAAATGATGTCCCAAAAGATGTTGTAGTTATAGAATGACTTACCTCATTAATTTGATACGTTCCTCTAAATAATGGGACATTCTTTAAATAAAAAAACATTTTTGGTTGTAATAAAGCATTACCCATAGCACTGACTGTGACATCATATGATTGTCCCTTGTAGAAGTTATATAAAGAGACACTTTGTGACGCACTCTTCTTACCTGATGACGCTTCAATAACATCCAATTGATTCTGAACTGTTACAATATTTTTACCTCCAGTTCTTGAGTTTATGTTCATATTTTTGAATACATTCTGATTTTGATTCGAAAAATCTACAACAAATCCTACAACTTTACTTGAAAGTGCAAAATCAGATTTATTTGTAATATCTTCTCTTAAAGGATTATTTTCAACTTTAATTAAATCAAAAGAATCGTTTGAAAATTTATAATTATCATTTGGGGTGTCAATATATTTCGAGTCCATGTCATTGAACTCACATATAATCTTAGCGGTAGTATCTTGTGTATCAATTGTTGTGAAAGTTCCAAATAAAGTATTTGCAACATCTGAAGTCCCAACAAATTTTGGGTTAATATTATCCCCAGGCCTTTGTACTCCGTAATAATTACAAAAAGCCATGTTTTGAGTTACAGAAAAATTCTCATGGTTTAATATTTCTTGTATAATACTAAATACTGTATTTTCCTTTAAAGCCCCCGATAAAATATTTTTAACGTGATTAACATCACAATATATTTCAGCCCCAATATTTCTACCTGCTCTATCGAAAAATACAATATCCTCAAACAATGTATGAGCAGGATTTAAATAATCACTGCCAGATATCCATCCATCATTTAAAGCTTTAAATCTATCATACATTTCAACTTTTTGAGGATTAGATTGATACACAGTCTCAAGTACAGATAATGAACCAACATTAACATTCGGCAATCCTTTTCTAACACTAATTAAAGTATCATTTAAAATTTGTTTACTTAAATCCAATGAATTAGAGAAAAATGTTGTAATATAATCTTTAAATAAATTAACATGTTGATTCGAATCATTAGGTATTAATGATGAATTTTCTATTTTTCTAGTTGCATATAATTTAACAAGTGGTGCAAATTTAATTACATTTTCTTCAGTAAATTCAACATCAAACTGTACAAAGAAATCGAATAAGAAAGAAGTGTTATAAGATTCATAATCTAATTCAGAAATACTACTAAATCCTATATATAATTGAAACGCTTTCCATGCTTCGGGACTATTAGTAGCAATTGTTTGGTAAAGTGTTGTTTGATTATAATAAGGTAGTATATTTGGGGTATTTGCAAAATAACTATTATATTTTATAATACCTATATCATCAGCTCTGTTTAAATTAAAAGTATTAAATAAATCTCTATTAAATGAATGACAATTACCAAGTTTTAAAACAATTGTTTTTTCCAAGAAATTTTTAATATAACTCAATACTGTTGGGAATTGAGCGTTAGCAAAAGACTTGATTCCATTATCATCATTTTTAAACCCATCAACTGTCCCAGGATTTACAACAAAAAATGTTCTCATCAAACTTTGGAAGTTGTTTAATCTCGCCAAAGTATCTAACGATAAAGTAGGTAATGAGAATTTTAAAAACTCAGTTTCAAAAATATCTAAATCATTCTTAGTAAATACTGAAAATATTTCTTCAATTGAAGAGTAATCAATTAACCCGAACGCATCCTGATTTGAAATTTCAGGGTATATCTTTTTCATATACTGTTTATGTGTCGGTAAATTCATCGCGTTGTGGTCAAAATATCCGTAGTTTGGAGAGTTCCAAAATAGCCTAACTGAACCGTTGATTGTTGGTTGATTCAAATCAGGGTCAATGGATGCCTGTGGACTATTACCAAACATCTCATAATAGTATTGTTTAATATTACCACCAAATGATGGCATGATACAATAATTACCGTCATCTGTTTTAGTAACTACAGACCATGCAAAAATATTTAATTGTGTGTTCCCTCCTCCTTCTAAATAATTTGATTTACCAACAACAGACCCTGAGGCAGATTTAATACAAATTAAATTACCACTTTGTGTTTTAGATAAAACATTACTAGCAGTATAATTGTCAAAGAAATTAGAATCATTTAAAAAATAATGGAAATCATCAATCAACTTAGGATAAAAACCAATATTCATTGTTAGTACATTTATTGGTGTTGGTCCAGTAGTCGGTTGTAAATTTCTTAATTTTAAACTTAAATAATTTGCGTCATCTTCATTACCTATAAAATATTCTTTATTAACATTTAAAGTTAATGGGTCGTAATTTTCAGCATATTTAAAATTATCAAAAGTTGTAATCTGTCCTCCAGAATTATCAATTAGAATATCAACTCCGGTTTCTATATATTTTTTATACCTGTGCCATATTGAACCATACTTTAAAATAAAAGCGTAAGGTAAAGTATGCAATGCCGAAAATTTCTTTAACGTAGGTCCAATTAAACTTTCATCCTCATAACTATTATTTTCGACTGAAACTAATTTTTTAAATGTTTCCCTTAAAGTAGCAACTGGCAGTGAATTAATAAAAAGATACGCAGCGTTAATATAAGGATACGTTGACCCACTTTTTTGTTTTTGAGCTCCATCTAAAATAGCATTTACAAAATAAGGAGTGTTTAAAATTGAAGTTGTCTGTTCATACCCTAATTTATTATCTGAGTTGTTTAAATATATCTTACCTTCAGTCGCTAAAAATTTATCAGCGTCATTACGATTTAAATAAAAATTAGTTAAGTCTGAAAATGTATTTCCAACAACCGCAGGGTTAGTTGAATTAATATAACAAAAGTTACTAAAGGCATAGTTCCCATTTGATTTAATAAGATAATAATCCTTATCATAAAAAAGATTTTTTTCAGTATTATATATTTCGGAAACTGTTGGGAATAGACTTGAATTTGTAACATTTAATGTCACCCATAAATCGTTATTAAATGGATAAATTCCTAAATATGGGAATCTATTTGAAGTACTTTTAACATATCCATCAAATTCATCACTCTTTGGTAATGTGAAAGATGGTGAGATAGTTCCAGGTAAAATTAAAGTTGGGTTTAAAGATTCGGTCTCTAAATAATCTGTTACAAATACATTTCTTATATATTTGTTCCAACTTTCACCTAATCCTCTATTAGAAATTTGTTTTAAATAATTTTCATAATTTTCAGAATTTAAATCAAAATTCTTTAATTTGTTAATTAAATATGGATTTTCATTAGATAAACTTTGGATGATAACAGTTGATTCTATCTGTGACAATGGGGATAGTAACAGTTTAGATGTTTCGTCTTTATAATCAAAACCACTAAACATACCAATACTTAAAATTCTTTCCCAAATTTCATAGAAAAATTTGTTTTCAGATTTTTGAGAATAAAATCTATTCGTAAATGGAGCGTCTAACATGTTACCTGAAATTTTAGTAACAACCAAGTCATTTAGTCCAACCAAAGGATTTGCAGGATACGGTATACGTTGTGAGTACCCTTTAAAATATTCCTCAACAAATTCAACTTCAGGCCATATATCTTTATTATACGCCTGTGTTTGTTGTATTACACTTGAATCCCCAGGATATGTAACTTCTAATTCAGTTTTCCCATTATTTGTCTTCGCGACAGTATATAATGGCCAAGGATAAATTGGGTCAGTTGTCTGAATATTTCCAGCATTTTTTTCAACACTATTTAAACCTAAAACTGACCTTTTTCTAATTTCATTATTTCTAACCGACCAAGATTTATTTTCACATTCATCCATTAAAGCCAAAAATGCCTCAGTAGATGCCATAATAACTGATATGATATTTCTAACTGAAGGTTTAAACCCAAATCCAATATTTTTATCTAAAAAACTATTTTCTAATGAATTTTGTAATGCAGTTTCTATTTTTTGTTTTTGGTCATCAACCTTAGTTTTTGTAGTTTTGATTTCATAATCAAAACCTTGTGATGGTCCAAACATAAAAAAATTAATAGGTCTTGGTTTTACACTATTTTCTTGTTCATTAGTAATTTGTATAGTCCTATTTTGTTCTTTAATAAATTCAAGTTTAAGTTGTTCTACTTGAGCTGCGGTAGGTTCTGTTGAGAATCTCTGTTTATAAGTTTCTGCAAAATTTATGTCTTCAGCGGTTACTGTATTTTTAAGTATAGTATTTAAACTAACATTAATTTTTACATTAGAAGAAACTTCTTTTTTTGAAATCACAAATTTACCCATACTACCCAATACAGGATTCGCGTTTAAATCTTTGTTATATTTTGTAATAATTCCATCTAATTCCGATATTGCCTTTTTTTGTTTATCGGTAGTATCAATTTCAGGTTTAAATTTGTATATCTTAGATGGTGTTTTTATAGAATCAGTTAATATTTGTAAAGCAGAATCAATAGTAACATCTATAGCAATTGGAGCATCTAAATTTAAAACATAATATGTTTTATCATCACAATATTTTTTGAACCAACTTTCAGGTGACGAACTTGAAACTTCTGTCAAATATCTATTTAATAATTCTGAATATTTTGTTATCTCATTTAATGGAGCCATTGATTCCTGTACAAGAGATGTAGCGACTTGTGTCGTAAAATTTTCAAGTTTATATTTTAAATCCCAAATAGTTAATGTTGGCATATCAGGGTCAATCAAACCTTTTTTTCTATATAAATCAAAAAATTCACCAATTAATTCATACCCTCTATAAACACTTTGTTCAGTATTAGTTTTTAAAGTACTAATTGACCCATCGGTATTTGGAGCGGCTCCGGTAATAGGTGTGGAGTCAGTAGGTAATACTGTGTATTTTTTCTCATACATTCCTGAAACCGCCTCAATCATACTGTAACCAAGAGAACCTAAAATACCAAACTTGTAAGATTCAAATGTTGTAACAATTGAAAAATTACCACTTTGGTCTGTACTAAATTCAAACTCCATAAGTTGTAACTTATACTTAATTGCCTTACCATAATAACCTTTAATAGTTAACTCAAATTGAGGTCTTGGTTGATTAAAAAATGCAGAATATATTGAATTATCTCCAGCACCAAATAAAGCTCTTCCTTTAATATCAACAAATTGGATTGATACTGTTGAGATATAGTTAGTACTTGTTTTAATATTTATTGACTTCATACCCAACAATCCTGTATCAATAGTGCCAGGTTTACCTTCACTTAAAAGTGTTTGAGATAAAAAGTAATCGTTAGAATTTTGCGGATTAACCTTTGGTTGTAAACTTATTTGGTTTACTCCTCTTCCCTGTATTGAGTCAAGTCCAGTTAATTCATCAGTCCATTTTGTGTTAAACCCATCTTGTCCTGTTTGATTTAACATATTGAAACTTGAGACGTTAATTGTCTCAATTACAGTATTATTAGAAGTCCCTATCGCAAGTTTTGTTCTAGGTATTACAGTACAAGTTAAATTGGCATACATAACTAAGTTTTCCTGAGGTACATTTCTTTCCTCGGGAAACCCTTCATTATTTAGAACTTTGTTTGGGTCAATGACAATCATATTGTCATAATCAAGTTCTATTAAAATGTTTTCAGTCTTTGCCATAATATAAAAAATATTTGTCTAATTGACTATTATAATCTAATAAACTTGACACTAAAGGAAATGGAATTCGTATTGCGGTACCATCAGGTATATTCCACTCTAAACCACCAAAAGATGGATTACCCATCATAATTAACCATCCAAAAAATGGTGTACCATAATATTGTTGTGATATCTTGTCCAACCTTGAGCTACCGACTTTGTATATATGTCTAATATCAGTACTTTTTGTTGGTAACGTCACAAATGGAACAGTTTTTTGTTGTCCATTTATTGTAAATTGCTGATATCTATTAAAATATTCGTTAGCCATTTTAATTTAGTTGTATTTTATCATTAAAAGTTTCATCATTCGATATATTAACTTTAGAATATATGTTTTTTGTATTGGTTTGGAATACTTGAGTTGAGGTTGTACTGTTAGATATATATGTAAATTTCCTTGTTTTACCTGATGGAATTGTTTTATAATCTTTATATTTGTTAGTGTAACTTTCTGAATTTTTAAAATCTTCAACTTGATTTAATGAATCACTATTAACAACATTAAAGATTGTTAAGAAATTTTCGATACTTTGTTCGATTGTTATTTTTAATAAACTATTCGATTCATTGTTTTTAATCAAGTCGTTAACAAAATTATTCTTAGTAGTTCCGTCTGATAATATTTTATTCATTATTTGATATTGATAACTTTCATCGTCGGTTATACTGTACGTTGAAACCTGTGTATATGAAGGTTTACTAGAACTATATGTATTAGTTATTAAATAATGAGTTTCTAATAATTCAATATACTCTTTCATATCTGTACCTACTTGAGTATAGTCAGTAACAATCTCTTCTAATGTTGTCGGTCCTGTACTTGTTGAGTGGATGTCAGTAGTTCCACTTAATCCTAATATTTTAGCTTGACCATTAGTCAATATTTTACCATCATTTCCTGTAACAACTAAATCAAATTTTCTTAAAGTTTGTATATAATTTTGTTGTAATTCTGTTAATTGTTTTTCTTTTTCAAAAAGATATTGAGAATATTCTGATTTTAATGTGTTAACATAATTAACATAGTTACCCTTAACATCTCGTTTAACACTATTAGGTAGTCCTAAAGTATTGTCAATTGCCTTTATTATTGGGTTATCATCATCATCAATAGAGTCTGTCAATTTATTAAAAATGTCATTAATTTCATTATCTAATTCATTATTCTTCCCAAACATTTTTGAAGCCAATTTAGTTCCTGATAAATTTTTATAATTACCAGTTTTAAATCTTCGATTGTCAGTTTTAACAAACATTTGTTCAGTCGCCCATCCGTAATCTTTTATTATTTGTTCTAAAGAATTTAAAATTCCATCAAAATATCCTTTAGTAGAAGTTAATAAATCATCAAATTGTTTTTGGTAATTAATATCTCCAGTTTCAGAACTTCCACTTAAATTAAATTTAGTTATACTACCAAATGGATTACCACCATTAATTTGATTTACATCACCAACACTATTAACACCAACAACAGGAGTTTGATTTAAAATTGCTTCAAATACCGCTTGGTCTATTGCAGTAGTATCTTCAGTAGGAGTCGCCCTTTCATCATACATTTCAGTATTAGCGTAGTAACTAAATGACAATGCGTTTTGTAATTTGTCAACAGGTTCTTTAAGACCCATACCTCCGATAATATCAAATGAAAGTGATACGTCACAAATCATAGGTTGAACTCCAATACCTTCAGGATTTATATCTAAGTTTTCATATTTTAGTGTAATTGTACCAGGTATAATTTTACAATTAAAGAAATCACCAATTCTTAATATTAAAACAGGTGGTACCCCAAAGTTAGTATTTGACGCATCACCATTAGCAGTAGTTCCATCAGGTTTTATTGTAGGTATAGTATCTCCAGGTCTTGCACATTGATTCAAGAATACTAATCTTGAATTTAAACCTTCAGGTGTCATAGAGTGAAAACCCGGATGGAAATATTTAATCTTATCCTTTATAGAATCAAAAAACATAGGATTACTTCCTTTAACTACCTCAAAATAATCACACTCAGATAATAAACTTCTAAGTATTTTTTTACTAATACCTTCTTTAACTTTAGAGAAAATATCTTTATTAATTACTTTTTGATATCCCTGTTCTTGTTTTTGTATTGGGTCAACTAATGGAGGTGCAGGTGCGGGTGGAGGGGTTGGTTCAATTATTACTTTATTAAATCTCACCGCTCTACAAGCCATTGCTCTTGTTGAATAAGTTTTGTTTTTTGAATCTCCAATTGCTTGATAATTTGGGTCTCCGGGTGTATCAGAACATGAGAATGTATCTACATTTCCAAAACTTGCCTTTGGGGTAGCGTTTGTATTTTCACCTAAAGCAGTTGTTGTAAACAATAAAGTTTTATCAACAAAATCCTTTAAGGACATTACTTCATTACCTAAATCTAATTCATAAGTTTTAAAGAAATTTTTAACTGAACTTAATCTTCTTTTAGCAATTTTTTTGTTATAAGCCGCCGACGCTACAGGAGACGCACTACCATCCATAATTAATGTAACTGTCGCTTGTTGTTGACTTAATATAGGATATAATTGTTTTATCATTTCCTTTACTTGGTCAAAATTCCACTTAATTACGTCATCAAAAAACGGTTGCATTTTTGGTTTTTCTTCAGCGGTAGAATTAGATTGGTATATACTTAATTTTGTAATGTAAGTGTTATAGTACTCCTCAAAAGAACCACTAACTTCCTCTACTGTTGATGGACCAGGTATATCATTGTCAAAATAAAATCCAATGTTTTCATATGTTGTAAAATCACCCAATTCAGGAGACGGGTTTGAAGCCGCATCGGGATTGTCAGTACCATTATTTCCAGGTGATGAAATCTCATTTAAAGCATCTTGTATTTGTTCTATAGGTATATTCTGTTCATTTATGATTTCCTGAACAGCAATTAAATCAGATAACGGTAATGTATTAAATTTAGCGGCTAAATCATAAATGTCATATTTTTTACACCCTGAAAAAAATGAATCAACAATTTCATTAACAACTTGTCGATTAGATTCTTTCGCTAAAACTTTATTTACTATTAAATTTAATACTGATGGATGGTCAACAATCATTTTAAATCCTATTGAACCTCCCCTTTTTGTATTTTTGTAAGTGTAAATAGGTTCAGGTCTTCCTATAAAATCCTGACTTTCAAAAGATGGTGTAACAGTTTCACTAAATGTTAAATTATATGGTGGAAACCACATAATTCTACCTCCATTTGGTCCTCTTTCACATACAGGTAAATCGTTATAAGTAAAACCCGGTTTCTTTGACGTTCTCCAAGCCAAATTTTCTAATGAAAACATGTATTTTTTAACTTTGTTATTAAGGATGTTTGTTGAACCCGGATTTTTAAAAGGTGCAATATTCAAATTATAAGTAGAATCTAAAACGGAATAACTAAATTTTCTAATATTACCATTTAATTCTGAACCTGAAGTATTAGCGACAGTTTTTTGTAAATCATTATAAGTCAAGTAAGGAGTGTCTTTTGTAAATAATCTACAATACTCAGTACCTACTTCAGCTCCATTTTGATTTACATATTTTTTTACTTTAGAACCCTTTGTAATTTCTTTATATCCATCGTTAAAAACTTTAGATATGTTTGAAATTGCATTACCCGCATGAGAATACCTGTTCGAATCTGATGGTGTTGAGTCAATTATTCTTTGTGTATTATCTAATAAAGAATTTGTCTTAAATGTATAATTAGTCGACTCATTAGATGTTAATTGAGAACTGATTGATTTATAATCAGGGTCTTGAGCAACATTCTTACCTCCAGGTCCGACTGTGAATCCAGCATTATCTTTATACTTTGGGGAAGTCCAAGTAAACCCTCCGTCAATTCCTCCTCCATCAATGGTACTTTTACCCGCAAGTCCAAAATTAAAATTATTTTGAGACCCTTCATAAAGTTTACTCATCTTATCAGGTCCGTAAACCATAGATTGAGTATTTTGACCAAAGGCATTATCAGGAGAATCTTTAAGAGGTGAATCAATTAAAGATGGATTACTGTTAGGTGAACCAACGTAAAAAGTACCAATACTAACATTTCTATCTGTAGCGTCATTCAATAAACCTATTACAGTACCTAATAAACTTCTATCGTAATTTGGTTTATATAGATTACTATCAATATTTCTAAATAAAAATGTTATTTGACCTGAACCAGTATTTTTAAAAAATAGTTCAGAACCTGAGTCAGCAGGTGTAAAATTAAATAGTTTTGAAACCGAACCAATAATTTGTCTAAGAGGACCGGCGCTTCTTTGTACAAAACCAAAATAATCTCCGGGTATCGGTGAAGCGGGAATATAAGTTCCTGTAACCTGTGTTAAAATATCAATACTTCGAGCGATAGGTCCGTTAGGTACGGTAATTCTATAGTTTCTTTCAACTAATGGTTCAGCACCTCTTAAAACTTCAATAGCCGTAAATGGGTCCTGTAACGCATCTAAATTAACTCGACCTATAGTATCATTTTCAATTTGTTGAGCAATTCTTTCTTGGAACGCATTTTTTAAATACTGTGCCCCTATTTTAGCAAGATAAGAATCTTGACTTAATGAACCAACACTCCCTTGTGGGTTGTCAGATGTTAATATTTGGTATACAGAATAGAATGAAGGTACAAATGATGGTGGTCCCCAATAATTTGCATATATATTGTCATTAGATTGTATTGAAGTGACAAAATACATGTTTTTAAACCCTCCTTCGGGTCCATATTTATTTTCAATAAATGCAGCATCAATGAAAAATTCATTAATTAAATCTAATTGAGTTTCAGCAAGTTGGTAAGGTTGGTTATTTGCAATAAAAGAAACTTGTCCATTAGTTTCAACACCCTGATTTTGACTTGGTAAAGATATTTGGTCAGCAGCGTCTACTCTATTTCTTTCACCACCAGGTCCATATGTGTTATATCTTGTTGCTAATGAAACTTGGGAAATATTACCCCCTCCCCCAACACTTTCTTCTATTTCAGGAGCATCAACAACACTACTATCACTTAATACAGTTTCAAAATTTTGTGGAAAATTAGGTGGTGTATACACACCTTGCACATTATAAGGGGCTAAATTTCTTGTAATTAGACTCTTTCTGAATTGTTCTGAACCCTGTAAAGTAAGTAAGTTTTCTGACATTCTTTTTTTTTAATAAATAGAAACCGATGGTATTTTTTGTATTATTTTTTATTTTCCAAAAGTCCACCAGATATTTTTTCCATTAATGAACCATTTAATTTATTTTTGACTTCTTGGACAAATGATAAATCTTTTAATTTTTCCATTAATTGGTATTCAATATCTTTATTATTGTCAGCCTTGAAATTTATAGTTATTGAAGCGTCTCCTTCAATAATTTTTTTATCAATATTTTCAGTTTTATTTACGGTACCAACATACTGATTTACAAAATCTTGAGCCGGTGTTTTTGTATTATCTACGGTTTTTTTAACATCGTCAATACTCATTTCAGAACCTCTTTCTTTAAAGACCGCAGCAACATCACCCTCATCATAAGGTATGACCATACCGTCAGAAATAATCGCGTCTTTCTGTTTGGTATTCATTGTAAACAACTCTTCCTTAATAACTGACCTTAAATCAGTTAAATCACCTGTTTTCTTTCCTGTTATTTCTTTTATAACCAAACCAAATTGGTTATAGTCATCTATATTTATTTTAGATAATGATTCATCAAAAGTTTCGAGTCCCTTCTTTAATTGTCCACTCATTATCCCTTCCAATACTGTAGCACTACTTTTAACCCCATCAAACGCCCCTGATAAATCAGATTGACCTTTAACAAATTTTTTAATACTACCACTTAAATCAGCAATAGTTGTTGCGACTGTATCACCTGCCTTTCTAATTGAACTACTATCAATTGCCGCAGATAACGGTTTTAACATTAATTCAATAGCATCTTTCTTTAATTCAATTGCACCTTGTACAACTTTCGTTGTTGCAAATCCATTTTTAATTGCCGCACTTAT
>Ga0222712_10003793_pt1 | contig 16201 bp, 14 predicted proteins | sample C33_657DmetaG_FD_165043 | JGI IMG/M metagenome (GOLD analysis project Ga0222712, IMG submission 165043) | Estuarine water microbial communities from San Francisco Bay, California, United States - C33_657D | ecosystem: Environmental > Aquatic > Marine > Unclassified | place: USA: California...
ATACTTTTTCATTTCCTTTATTGTGAAAAATCATCACTCTGGCATGCTCTAAATATTGATCTACAATACTTATAGCGTTTAATTTATTTTTCAATTTTTCACTTCCCTTTTTCAATGTCAATATTCCTCGAATAATTAAATGTACTTCCACACCTGCTTTAGTCGCCTTGTATAAATGATCTATGAGCGTGTGGTCACTGATTGAGTTTGATTTGATAATTATTTTAGCACCCTTCCCTTGTTTTGCATGCTTAATTTCATTTTCAATTAACTGAATAATTGAATTGCGCATATTGATCGGCGAAATAAGCAGGTTTCTAGTTTTGCCAATAGGCTTATCACCCAATTGCCATGTTTCTAGGTAGGTGAAAACCTTGTTTACCTCTATTAATAAGGGCCTGGAAGCGGTTAATAAACAATGATCAGCATAAATTTTAGCTGTTTTTTCATTTAAATTACCGGTGCTTATAAAGCCGTATTGTAGTAGCTTTTTTCCCACCCTTTTTTGTATAACACAAATTTTAGCGTGCACTTTAACATTCGGGATACCCACTAAAACCTTTACACCTTCTTCTTCCATTAATGTTTTCCATTCCAAATTTGCTTCTTCGTCAAATCTTGCTTTTAATTCTAAAAACACGGTAACTTTTTTCCCATTACGCGCTGCGTTGATTAAAGCGTTGATCACCTTTGAATTGCTAGCCAAACGATAAGCAGTTATTTTGATGGATTCTACCGCATCGTCCATAGCGGCCTCCCTTAACATATCAATCACGGGATCAAAACTGTGGTAAGGAAAATGTAACAAAACATCTTTTTGTAAAATCACTTCTGAAACCTGATTCTTATTTCTAAAGGATGGATGGATAAAGGGCTTAGGTCGTTCCGCTTTTTCCACGAGAACATCTGGAAAATCCATGAAATGTCTAAAATTATGAATATGCCCACCTGGTATGATACTGCTTTTTCGAGTTAAATGTAGTTTTTGAATTAAAAAATCAAGTAGTTCTGCATTCATCTCTTTGTCGTATACAAAACGCACAGGCTTTCCTTTTCGTCTATTTTTAATTCCTTTAGAAATCTTTTCTACAAAATTTAATCCAACTTCTTGGTCTAAATCAATTTCAGCATCCTTGGTTATTTTAAATACATGGGCTTCAAATTTATTAAACTTGAAGTGTGAAAATATAATCGGTAAATTATACTTCACAATATCCTCTAATAAAATGATTGATTTTGTAGCACCTGTTGATGGTAAAATAACGAATCTGCCTATGGATTTTGAGGGAATTTCAATTAATGAAAATTTTTCATGATAAGCATCCATCTTATTTTTCATCACAATTGCCAAATACAAACTCTTATCTCTTAAATAGGGAAGCTCTGGTAAATTTTCAATCATTAAAGGAATAATGTATGGGCGCACTACATTGTCAAAATAATCTCTGACAAATTCCTTTTGTACGGTATTTAATTTTCGCTCATTAATAATTAATACTTTTCTTTTTATTAATTCTTTATTAATGTTCCCCCAAATGCGTGCAAATTCACTTTGTTGTTTTAAAACGACTCTTTGAATTTCATCGAGTATTAGTTGTGGTGATTCAAGAATATCAATATTGGTATTCTTCTTTTTATCAACAAATTCAACCATTCTTTTTAAGGTGGCTACCCGTACCCTGAAAAATTCGTCTAAATTATTTGAAAAAATTCCTAAAAATCTGATTCTGTCCTTTAGCGTAACTGTTGGGTCATTGGCTTCCTGTAAAACCCTTGCATTAAAGCTTAGCCAGCTAATATCTCTAGGTATAAACTCATGCTTCATATGGTATACAAATTTGTAGTGCGAATTTAGTTAATTCAAGATTAAGTAATATTCTGTTCACTATTTCTTAATACTATGGTAACATGTCGGAAACATTAAAGTTACAGCGTATTGCGTTATTTACATAAAATACAACCCATGGACAAGCGACCAATGGAAATATGTATCGTAAGTGACCTGCATCTAGGCACATTTGGATGTCAAGCTAAGGAAGTACTTAATTATTTAAAAAGTATAAAACCTAAAACTTTGATTTTGAATGGGGACATTATTGACATTTGGCAATTCAATAAGCGTTATTTCCCTAAAAGTCATATGGCGGTGATTAAACAAATATTTAGTATGGCGAGTAAAGATACAAAAGTGATATATATCACCGGTAATCATGATGAAGCTTTACGAAAATATGCCGACTTTGAGATGGGTAATATTCAATTGACTGATAAAATTGTTTTTGAAATTAATGGAGAAAAGAATTGGGTTTTTCATGGTGATGTTTTTGATAGAACAACTAAGGGAAGCGCTAAGCTATTAGCAAAATTGGGTGGGTATGGTTATGATTTATTAATACTTATCAATAGTCTATTAAACTGGAGTTTAAAAATTATGGGTAAGGAGAAAATGAGTTTAAGTAAGAGTGTTAAGAACGGGGTAAAAAAAGCGGTATCCTGGATCAATAATTTTGAACAAACAGCAGCTGAATTGGCCATTGAGAACAATTACCAATATGTTATTTGTGGACATATTCATCAGCCACAACAACGTGTCGTTACCACTGATAAGGGATCTGTTACTTATTTAAATAGCGGCGATTGGATTGAAAATTTAACATCTTTAGAATATTTCGATAATGCTTGGCGCTTATACCAGTATGATCCGAAACAATTTGAAGAAACTAATAAAAAAAGTAAAATCATACAACTACAGGAGGAACTAAGTGTGATTACGCAGGAAGTTGCCTTTCAGGTATCTATGTAAAGTTGATCCTATGAAAATATTTTACGCAATTCAAGGGACGGGAAATGGCCATTTAAGCAGGGCTGAGCAATTGTATCCTTATTTACAAAAATACGGGGAAGTAGACTTTTTTTTAAGCGGATCAAATGCTCAATTAAATACGCGTATTCCAATTAAGTACAAAAGTCAAGGACTTAGTTTACATTACAAACATACCGGTGGGTTGGATTATACTAATATCGCAAAATCCATTTCTTTTAAATTATATAAAGATGCTAAGGCTTTGCCTATTGATCATTATGACCTAATTATCAATGACTTTGAATTTATAACCTCACTTGCTTGTGGCATTAAACGAAAAAAAAGTATTCAATTTGGTCACCAGGCAAGTTTTCAGAGTAAATTAACGCCAAGGGCTAAATCAATCAATCCCATTGGGAAATTAGTTTTAGAAAATTTTGTCAGAAGTTCCTCTTTCCTTGGTCTTCATTTTGAATCCTATGATGATCAAATTTATAACCCAATCATTAAGGATGAAATAATAAGTGCAAATAAGGTGAATCAAGGCCACATAACAGTGTATTTGCCACAATATACCATTGCCTATATTACTCCTTTTTTACATGCACAATCACCATTTCATTTTGAGGTATTTACAAAGGAAGTAACGGAGGTGACACATTCGAAAAACATTACTTATTACCCAATTAGTGGTGCTACATTTACCAATAGCTTAATTAGCTGCCATGCCATTATTACTGCTGGCGGCTTTGAAACACCTGCGGAAGCAATGTATTTGAATAAAAAGTTGTTAAGTATTCCCATCTTACATCATTTTGAACAAGAATGTAATGCGGCTGCGATGAAAAAGATGGGGGTAACGGTATTAAAAAAATTAGACCAACATTTTGCAGAACATTTCAAAATATGGATCAATCAAGATAATTCAGTAAAAATTTCATTATCCCATTCTACCAAGGATATTGTGGAGGTATTAATGAACAATACATTAGCAAATGCATAAAAATTTCTGAGCTCAAACAATTAGTAAACAATTACATTTCAAATCATTAACACAATCATTATGTATTTAATACAAGATCAAAAAAAAGAAACAATTGCCTATATCGAAAACATGATGATTTTAGATACCAACCATGAGCATGTAATTGGTATTTTAATTGGAGATTGTTTTTTCGGCCATAATAAAAAAGTGGTAGGAAAGATTATCAATCAAACAGTTTACTTATTAAATGGAGAAATTGCAGGTAAGGTTGAATTAAATCAAGAATATAAAAATACCAGTATCAAAAAAAGTTTAATGGTGGAAGCCTGGGATTTTTTAATGAATATCAATGAACATACTGGCGCATGGATTGAAATAACAAAAAAATGGAGTAAAACTCCATTTTTTTGTCATTTAAATTAATAGTGTAATTAGTTTATTCTGCTTCCGTAAATAATTCTTTCAATAATTCCGCCAAGCTCTCCATGCGAATTTGGGTTATGTTGCGTCATGATTAAAACTACTAATTTATCTTTTGGATCAGCCCAATAGCTGGTGCCGTAATAGCCGCCCCAGGAGAATGAACCCTTATTTCTAAAATTTAAATTGGCTGATTTTTCAGAAGTAATTCCAAAGCCCAAACTAAAATCATCCTGCCCATTAAATTTAAAATCCAACTGCGGGCTTGTCATAATTTCAGCAGTTCTTGGTGCAATAATTTGTTTGCCATTGTACTTGCCACCATTCAAAATCATTTGTAAGAATATTGCATAGTCATACGCAGTTGAAGATAACCCTGCACCCCCTGAGAAATAGGTTTTAGGGATGATTGGATAATTTGGATTGATATCTCTAAAGGTGGGCGACCATTCAATAATTTTATTGGAATCATCTTCCGTATAAACTGTCGGCATTCTTTCCGCTTTTGACATAGGAACATTGAAATAAGTATCCTTCATCCCTAATGGGTCAAAAATATTTTTTTGACAATAAGCTTCCAAGGATAAACCACTCACCACTTCAACAATACATCCAAGCAGATCAGTATTCAATCCATAGGTGAATCTTTCTCCGGGCTGATGTAATAAAGGCAAGCTTCCAAGAATTTTCATTCTATCAAGTAAGCTTGCATTAAAATCACCTAATCCTGAAGGAATGCCCGCTTTGGTATAAATAGCGTTCATTTTAGGGGTACCAATAGCTGTATAATCAATCCCAGAGGTATGGGTTAATAAATCACGAATGGTTAATTCTCTTTTTGCAGGAATGGTGGTGTAGCTACTGTCCTTTGCATTAAAATCTTTTAAAACTGTGGGATTTTTAAAGCTGGAAATGATACTTGAAACATTTTGGTCAAGACTAAGTTTGCCTTGTTCATATAATTGCATAATCGCTAAACTAGTAATGGCTTTGGTTTGACTCATGATGCGATAAATTGCATTGGTCGGCATTGCTTTTTTACTCGCCTCATTAGCGTATCCGAAACCTTTGTGGTAAACCACTTGGTTATCTTTTACCACTATGACTGTTGAACCGATTAACCATCGATTACTTATATATTTATTAACTAGTGTATCAATTTGTGCAAGCTTAGTATAATCAAACTTATTGCTTTTCACAGTTTCAAATGAAAGCACTTGGCTATTGCCTTTAATTGTAATTGCAAAAGTAAATACCATAATACTACCTACGATTAGTAGTTGATTTATTTTTAAAGAGGCATTTTTCATATTTCTGTCAATTTTATTTTTGTCATTTATTTTACTGGGAACCAAGTTCCAAATTTAGTTAAATCTACATTTCCACCGGATAAAATGATACCTACCTTTTTTCCTTTAAATAAATTTGCATTGCGCATGGCCGCAGCCAACGGAACTACACAACTAGGCTCAACAATTATTTTCATTCTTTCATACACCAATCGAAGTGCATTTATGATTTCTGCTTCCGAAACTAATAATATATCAGAAACATGTTCCTTTATAATTCCTAAGGTTTGTTCACTTAAGGTGGTCAATAATCCGTCAGCGATGGTTTCAATAAATGGTGCTTTTTCAACCTTGCCTGATTGTAAACTTAAAACTGCGTCTGCCGCTCCTTCAGGTTCTCCGCCATATACTTGCAAACCCGGTTTAAAATAAGATGCACCTAAGCAGGTTCCGGATAATAAACCACCGCCACCCACTGGTGTAATTACGACGTCTAAATCGGGTACATCTTCCAATAATTCTTTGACGCAAGTAGCTTGACCAGTAATCACGCGATAGTCATCATAGGGATGAATAAATTCCGCACCCGTTTCTGCTACCACTTTATTTAATGCTTCCTCTCTTGCGGCCTGATTTGCTTCACATATTATAACAGTAGCACCGTAACCTTTCACTGCATTCACTTTTACCTGCGGGGAGGATTTAGGCATAACGATGTATGCTTTGATGCCCAATCTTTTTGCTGCAAATGCCAAGGCTTGCGCGTGATTGCCTGAGGAATGTGTTGCAATTCCATTTTTTAATTGTTCTGGACTTAACGTGAGCGTCGCATTCATGCCACCTCTTATTTTAAAAGCCCCTATTTTTTGAAAGTTCTCACACTTAAAATAAAAATCAATGCCAGTCATTTCATTAATACTATGGTTGGTCATTACCGGTGTGCGATGTATATAGGGCCTTATCCGTTCATGTGCACTTAAGATATCTTCTTTAGATATTTTCATTTTGCGCTCTCATTTATTTGCTTACAAAAAGCTAATTTAATATATAAAATTGTTTGTTTCCTTATATGAATTTAATGAATTATTCATCAATTTACTGCTCAATATAAACCAATTAATATTTTCGATTTTATTAATTCTATAAGATGATTTATATTTAGTAACCATTGTAAAACAATAACTATGTCAACGACTACTTTAACCCCGCAACAAATTGCATCCTTTCATAAAGATGGATATGTGATTGTTAAAAACTTTTTAGCACCAAAAGCGGTTGAAAAGCTTTATAGTACTGCAATAGGGGACAATGCGATGGAAAACAATGCCATTAATGTAACGGATCAAAACGGTAAAAATTCAAAATTATCACTTTGGTTTACACCAGGTAATGATGTTTTTGGTTATTTGACACGTAGTGAAAGAATCGTGAATAGTATAGCTGCATTATTAGATAGTGATGCACCTGTTTGTCATTTCCATTCCAAATTGATGCAAAAAGAACCTAAAGTAGGAGGTGCTTGGGAATGGCACCAAGATTATGGTTATTGGTACAAAAATCAATTTATGTTTCCTGATCAATTAATCAGTGTGATGGTTGCATTAACGCCAGCGAATAAACAAAATGGCTGTTTACAAGTGATTAAAGGTTCGCATAAATTAGGTCGTATTAATCATGGTTTTGCGGGTGAACAAGTTGGTGCTGATATGGTCATGGTAAACAATGCACTTAAAACAATGGATTTAGTATATGTGGAAATAGAACCAGGAGATGCTTTGTTTTTTCATAGTAACATTTTACATCGCTCTGAAGCCAACTTATCGGATCATCCAAGATGGTCCATTATTTCTTGTTATGCTTCTCAATCCAATTTGGCGTATAATGAAGTCTCCACTTCCTGGAAAACACCTATCGAATTGGTGCCTGATAATGCCATAACTGACTGGGAATCAATTAGTTTGTCCAATGCTGATTTCTTGAAAAAGGAGAATGACCCCGCATTAAAAGAGACGGGTTGGGAAAAATAAATACGCTTTAGGTTGGGCGAAGTAGCCTTTATTAAGGCAGTAAAAATGATTGCCATAACGCTGTCCTATATCTTACTTAAAATGTCATATTAGTTCCTTAATACTATTATTTATTTCTTATTTTTAGAGATAACAATCTCCCCCAAATATTGGGGTCAATAAGTTTAATCTTTATGTATTTATTAGGCATAGATATAGGCACTTCATCCATCAAGGTGTCGGTCGTAGAAGCAAGTACAAGTCAATGTATCGCATCAGCACAATTTCCTGAAACCGAATCAGCAATTACCTCCCTTGAAAAAGGTTGGGCGGAGCAGTCTCCTGAAATGTGGTGGGATCATATACAACAAGCCATTTTAAAATTAAACAACACCAAAAAATTTGCGCCTACTGATATTAGCGCCATTGGAATATCCTATCAAATGCATGGATTGGTTTTGGTTGATCAAAATAAGCAAGTACTGAGGGATAGTATTATTTGGTGTGATAGTAGGTCGGTAAGTATTGGTGATACTGCGTTTAATGCTATTGGTCCTGAAAAGTGTTTAAGCCATTTGTTAAATTCACCTGGAAATTTTACTGCATCAAAATTAGCTTGGGTGAAACAACATGAACCTGCTATTTATGATAAGATTGCGCATGTGATGCTGCCAGGTGATTTTGTTTCAATGAAATTTACAGGTCATATCAATACGAGTATCTCCTCTTTATCAGAAGGCATTTTTTGGGATTTCAAGAACAATGAGTTGTCAAAAGATATTTTGAATTATTATGGATTTGATCCATCCGTATTACCAAATATTCAACCTGTATTTAGTAATCATGGTGAATTACTTCCTGAAATAGCTGCTAAACTGAATTTGAAACCAGGCATACCTGTTACTTATAAAGCAGGTGATCAACCCAACAATGCATTATCCTTAAATGTTTTGGAACCAGGCGAAGTTGCAGCAACAGCAGGCACTTCGGGTGTGATTTATGGCGTCACTGATAAAATTACCTATGATCCACAATCAAGGGTGAACACTTTTGCGCATGTAAATCACACCCATCAGTTAAATAGATTGGGGGTGCTACTTTGTATTAATGGTACTGGAATTTTAAATAGTTGGGTGAAAAAAATGGTAGGTGCTGGTAATGATTATCCGCAAATGAATCAAGCAGCTAGTCGCATTCAACCTGGAAGCGATGGATTACAAATTATGCCATTTGGTAATGGGGCGGAGCGTATTTTTAATAATAAAATGATTGGCGCACAGTTTGTAAATATTGATTTCAATAAACACAGTGAAGCACATATTTATAGAGCAGCACAGGAAGGTATTGCTTTTACTTTTAGATACGGCATTGATATTATGCGTGGAAACGGTATGAATCCAAGTATTATTCGTGCAGGGTATTCAAATATGTTTTTAAGTGATGTATTTACAGAAGCTTTTGTAAATGCGACTAATGTGCCAGTGGCATTATACCATACGGATGGTAGTGTAGGTGCAGCGATTGGTGCTGGAATTGGATCTGGTACTTATAAAAATACTGCCGAAGCTTTTAGTAATTTTAAACCTATTAAAGTAGTGGAACCCTCCAATGCAAAAGTGTATAATGAATTATATTTGGATTGGCACAAATCATTAGAAAAGTATTTATAAACAAAAAATAAATTAGTTAATTTTTTAAAAATCAAGTTATGTCAGTTGTATTAGGTGAAAAAGAATTTTTCAAAGGAATTGAAAAAGTAAAATTTGAAGGACAAGGAAGTGATAACCCATTAGCGTATCGTTGGTATGATGAATCCAAAGTGGTGGCAGGTAAACCAATGAAAGAATGGTTACGATTCGCAGTTGCTTATTGGCATAGTTTTGTTGGCAATGGTGCTGACCCTTTTGGGGAACCCACTTTAATATATCCATGGAATAATAATGCAGATGCAGTTGGGCGTGCAAAAGATAAAGCAGATGCTGCTTTTGAATTTATTACCAAATTAGGTTTGCCTTATTATTGTTTTCATGATGTGGATGTGGTTGATTTTACGAATGATGTTCATGACAATGAAAAAAGATTGGCGGCTTTAACTACGTATCTTAAACAAAAGCAAGATGCGAGTGGTGTGAAATTATTATGGGGTACCGCGAATGTATTTAGTAATAAGCGTTATATGAATGGTGCATCCACCAATCCTGATTTTCATGTATTAACACATGCGGCTACACAAGTAAAAGGCGCATTAGATGCAACCATTGCTTTGGGCGGTGAGAACTATGTTTTCTGGGGCGGTCGTGAAGGATATATGTCCTTGTTAAACACCAACATGAAAAGAGAAAAAGAACATTTGGCGAAATTTTTACACACTGCAAAAGATTATGCGCGTAAAAATGGTTTCAAGGGCACTTTCTTTATCGAGCCAAAACCATGTGAGCCAACTAAGCATCAATATGATTATGATTCAGAAACAGTCATTGGTTTTTTAAGACAATACGATTTATTGAATGATTTCAAATTAAATATTGAAGTGAACCATGCGACATTAGCGGGTCACACCTTCCAACATGAATTACAAGTTGCAGCAGATGCAGGCATGTTAGGTAGTATGGATGCGAATCGTGGTGATTATCAAAATGGATGGGATACCGATCAGTTCCCTACCAATATTAATGAATTGGTAGAATCTATGTTGATTATTGTTGAAGCGGGTGGCTTCCAAGGGGGTGGAATTAATTTTGATGCAAAACGCAGAAGAAATTCAACGGATGCTGCTGATTTATTCCATGCACATATTGGTGGTATTGATACTTTTGCGCGTGCATTAATTACAGCAGATGCCATTTTACAAAAATCAGAATACAAAAAAATCCGTGCAAATAGATATGCTTCTTTTGATTCAGGCAAGGGTAAGGAATTTGAGCAAGGAAAATTAAGCTTGGAAGATTTACGCAACTTTGCTATTGAAAATGGAGAACCAGCATCCATAAGCGGACAGCAAGAATTAATAGAGAACATCATTAATAGGTATATTTAGGCTATGCAAACTGCCGACAAAAAACTGGGTCTATGGACTAGTACTTCTTTAGTAGTAGGCAATATGATAGGTGCGGGTGTTTTTTTAATGCCCGCTACATTAGCTAGTTTTGGAAGCATTAGTTTACTAGGTTGGGTTTGTTCGGCCATTGGCGCTTTTTTACTTTCAAAAGTATTTGCGCATTTAAGTTGGTTGTTACCAGCTGCCAATGGAGGTCCTTATGCTTATTCTCAAAAAGGCCTCGGAGATTTCGCCGGTTTTTTAGTAGCATGGGGTTATTTGGTTTCGGTATGGTGTACCAATGCAGCTATAACGGTCTCTTTTATTAGTGCATTAAGTACTTTCATACCAGCATTAGCAACCAATGCAACACTAGCCATCATCACAGGTTTAGCAACCATTTGGTTTTTAACTTGGGTAAATTCTTTGGGGATATTTACATCTGGCGTAGTACAATTAATTTCGACCATTTTAAAAATTGTACCCATTATATTAATTGGCGTTGTGGGATTATTTTATATTCAATGGGAAAATTTCTTGCCATTTAATACAAGTGGTACAAGTAATATTGCAGCAATAACAGCTACAACCACCTTAACATTTTTTGCTTTTTTAGGTATTGAATGTGCTACGATTCCTTCGGGCAGTGTAACTAATTCTGCAGCCACCGTAGCCAAGGCTACAACACTCGGAACGCTTATTGCTACTGTGGTATATATTTTAAGTACAGTGAGTATTATGGGCATGATTCCAGCAGCACAATTAAAAAATAGTGTAACACCTTTTGCAGATGCTGCTGTATTAATATGGGGTCATGGTGCAGCCTATTGGGTAAGTGCAGGGGTTGCTATTGCTGCTTTTGGGGCTCTGAATGGCTATATATTAATTCAAGGTCAATTGCCATTTGCGATTGCGAAGGACAAATTATTCCCCACCGTTTTTATGCAACTTAATTCAAAAGGGATACCGGTTTTAGGCGTGGTCATTTCAAGTGTATTTGTTTCGGTGTTAATGTGTATGAATTATACCAAAGGGTTGGTTGACCAATTCAAATTTTTAATGCTAATGACTACTTCTACTATTTTAATACCCTATATTTTTTGTACAGCTTCTTATTTGATTCTGCGTTTTAAATTACCTTTTCAATCAAGTAAATATTTAGCGCTAGCTATTTTATTGGCTGCCCTTACTTTTATTTTTTGTTTATGGTTGATGATAGGCTTAGGACAAGAAACTGTTTTCTGGGGGTTTTTCCTAACAATGTCATCAGTGCCCATCTATGTTTTTGCTGTTTGGAAGAGAGAAAAATCGGAAAGTAATTCAACTTTTCCCAAATCATAATATTTTTTACATGAGTCATTTAGCGCATTCAGAATTTGGCAAATTAAAATCCGTTTTTATAAAAAAAGCAAGCGCTGCTTTTATAAATGAAGAACATATACAACAGCATTGGGAATCATTAAATTATTTAGGCAAACCTGACATGACACAAGCGCTTGTTGAATATGATGCTTTTGAAAATATTTTAAATGAGCATGGTGCTGAAATTTTATATTTTCCAGAAGATGCTGCTGTGAATATGGATTCCATTTATTGTAGAGATGCTGCTATTGCAACTAGTCATGGCATGATCATTTGTAACATGGGAAAGGAAGGACGTAAAAATGAACCTGCTGCACAAGCGCGCGCTTATGCAGCACAAGGCATACCTGTTTTAGGAAGCATTGTTGCGCCAGGAACTATTGAAGGTGGTGATGTGGCTTGGTTAGATGCAACTACACTAGCAGTTGGTAATACTTATCGTACGAATGAAGCTGGTATTCAACAACTCAAAGAATTATTAAATCCAATAGGGGTGAAAGTGATTACTGCGGATATGCCCCATTATAAAGGGCCATCGGATGTATTTCATTTAATGTCGTTGTTAAGTCCAGTGGATAATAATTTAGCAGTGGTGTATTCACCCTTAATGCCTATTGCATTTCGAAATTTATTAATTACGCGCGGTTTTGGATTAGTGGAAGTGCCTGATGAGGAATTTGACAGTATGGGTTGTAATGTATTGGCATTAGCGCCAAGGGTTTGCTTGATGGTCAAGGGGAATCCAATTACCAAATCTCGTCTCGAAGCGGCAGGCTGTAAAGTAATAGAATACGAAGGTGCGGAAATCAGCGTCAAAGGCGGAGGTGGTCCTACTTGTTTAACAAGACCAGTTGGTCGTAGTTAATCGTTATCTTTTTATTTAGGTAGTTATTTTCTCCAATCCCAAAGTACAATATCCCAACCAATGCCGCCATATTGAATGGTATGAATAATTTCAAAACCAGTTTTCAAATGTGCTTTTATGGATCTTGGATTTTCTTGCGCCACATCGGTAATTAAATATTGGTATTCTTTATTTAAACTTTGTTGGTAAAAGCCATACATTTTTTGCACTAGTCCATTACCCCTATACGCTTTCCCAACACATAGCTGACCTACTAAAATGTAGTTAACATCTTTTAAAGGAGTATCATTATAATTTAGTGCATCTATGGAATCAAATAAGCTATCTAATAATGGATGTTGTCCATAGCTATCTTTAGTCGTAATGATTACATAGCCTGCAATCGTATCGCCATCCTTTGCAATGATGGAGGGCTGAAACTGATGCATTTGTTGAAGCATTTCCATCGAATATTCAGCGGTTAAAAAACCTTCTTTGCTAGCTTCTGTTTCTCCAATGAGTTTTCTTAAATTTTCTCTTTGTAATAATCGGATGCCATCTAATTCAGCATCACTAGAAACATGAACAATTTCAATCATTGATTTCTACTTTTATTTATTAAATAATATAAAACGTATTTCGCACCTGTTTTATATTTAGCACTATAAATCCCGTTGGGGCCTGAGGTAAAATAAGCAGCTATACTTGCAAGGCCAACATATATACCTGCTTTCATTCCGAATAATTCTAATCCCAACGCTATAGACGCAAAAACACAATTGGTAGCACCGCTAAAAACGGCAACAAATCCCATGCCTGCCAAAAGCGCCATGGGTAAAGGGATAAACCAGATTAATAGATTACCTAATGTGGCCCCAATAAAAAATAATGGCGTCACCTCACCTCCTTTAAAACCCGCGCTTAAAGTAAAACTGGTTAAAATTAATTTGATGGCGAAGTCAAATTGGCCTGCATTATTTGTAAATGCATCTTGGATAGTGGGAATTCCCAATCCAATGAACTTTGTACTATTAAACAAAACAATAAATAAGGCAATAATAATACCGCCAATAAAAGGGCGCAAGGGGGCAAACTTTATTTTGTTAAATATATTTTCAAATAATTTTCCAGTGGAAGTAAATGCAAGTGCAGTTAATCCAAAAAGGATACCAGCAATAATTGCCCAAGCTAAAGTTGTTAGGGATATTGCTGGTATACTGGGTATACTATAAATGGTATGTTTTATTTGCCAAGCCAAGCAGGAATAATGTGCGATATAGGCAACGAATAAACTTGCCGCTAATTGATTTTTATTTGTGTAGGTAATACTTAAAATTTCTATTGCAAAAAAGGCGCCAGCCAAGGGGGTTCCAAACACTGCAGCAAATCCACTACTAATACCAATGATTAATAATGTTTTTCGATCTGCCGCATTTAACTTAAATAATCCAGTGAACTGATCTGCAATTGCACCACCCATTTGCACAGCAGTGCCTTCCCTGCCTGCCGATCCACCAGCTATATGGGTTAGCAGCGTACTCAAAAAAACCATTGGCGCCATTTTAAAAGGGATTGGTTTTGCGGTTTCCCCATTTTGTAATGAATGGTGCGTTTCAATGATTAAGTTATTTCCTTTATTCGCTGATTCTCCATAGTAATAATACACTAGTCCAATCACCAAACCTGCAATAGGTAAAAAATATACGACCCAAATATGTTTCTCACGAAACAGGGTAACATCATCTAAGGTTTGTAAAAAAAATGCGGTAGCCGTCCCTACGATACCACCAATGAGTAAATAGATGGCGAGCCATTTTAGCCAACTTGTGATTGTAGTATTGAATTTATTTAAGGACATGGCTCATTGATAATTTTAAGCAATTTGAATTGCGTTTGCAGAAGGAAATTAGCCTAGTCAATTTTGGCATTATTATTTTTCTTCTTCTTCTTCTTGCTGATCATATAAATAGCAATAATGACCCAAATCACATTCACGAACATGGAAGGGTAGGCTTGGTGATAATAAGTATTCACCACAAAAAATACACCTCCAATAATATTCGCTAAAACATATGTTTTACTTGAGGCAGGCAATTTGCCAGTAATATTTAAGGCATAGGAACCTACAATTAATACAGAGGCAATCCAGCCCAACACTTCTATTAGTATACCCATGTAATAAAATTAAGTTAATTCGCCTTAAATAAGGGCGTTATCTGCTGTTTAAACTTCAAACAAAATCCAAAATAATGACTAATTTTATTGACGAATGGAAAAATCATACAAGCAACTTCTAGAAAACAACAAGCAATGGGTAGCAGATCAATTGGCCATAGAACCCAACTATTTCGAAAAATTAGCCAATAGCCAAAATCCGGAATACTTATGGATTGGCTGTTCAGATAGCCGAGTTCCTGCCAATCAAATTACCGGTACTTTACCTGGCGATATTTTTGTACACCGCAATATTGCCAACATGGTTATTCATAGTGATATGAATATGCTGAGTGTATTGTCCTATGCGGTGGAAGTATTAAAAGTAAAACACGTTATTGTCTGCGGACACTATGGTTGTGGCGGGGTTTTGGCAGCCATGGAAAATAAGCAGTTTGGCTTAATTGATAACTGGCTTAGACATATCAAAGATGTTTACCGCTTACATTTTAAAGAACTAGATGCTATTGAAAATACCAAGGATAGAGCGGATAGGTTAGTTGAATTAAATGTGATTGAGCAGGTACAAGATTTAGGCAAAACATCCATTGTACAAAATGCTTGGAAACGAGAACAGCCTTTACATATACACGGCTGGGTATATGATGTGAAAGATGGCATCATCAAAGATTTGGGAATGAACTTTAAGGGCACTAATGACTTACATAGTGTTTTCCATTTAGATTAAATTTATTTTTAGGAAAAAGTCTAATGCATAGATTATTGTTAAAATACTCTGACAATTAATTGATTTTCAAATAGTTAGTAATTTTCAGGTCCAATTTTAAATAGTTAATATTAAGTTCACTTTGTGGTAACATTCCGGTAACATTGAAATGTAATATTTGCTGAATAAATAATTACATCGTGAAAAGGTTATTACTCTTAATTTGTTTCGTAGGATTTGCAATAATTTCTCAAGCGCAAAAAGCTAAAATCGCAGGTAAAATTACCAGTGTTAAAAATGATGCTTTAATTGGAGTTTCGTTAACCTTAAAATCTGACAAAACGCAAGTATCAAAGACAGATGTAGAAGGTAGATATAGCTTTACAATAGATGTAAATAAAAAATACACACTTACCTTATCCTATGTAGGGTATGAATCAAAAACAATCCCTGATATAACAGCATCAATCCCAGGAGAAGAGGTTTTGTTAGATATTTTACTTGAAGAATCAGGCGCTAGATTAACAGATGTTACTGTTAGTGCAACCAAAACAAGTAATAAAGGTGCTACGGA
>Ga0222712_10003796_pt1 | contig 16197 bp, 18 predicted proteins | sample C33_657DmetaG_FD_165043 | JGI IMG/M metagenome (GOLD analysis project Ga0222712, IMG submission 165043) | Estuarine water microbial communities from San Francisco Bay, California, United States - C33_657D | ecosystem: Environmental > Aquatic > Marine > Unclassified | place: USA: California...
CGGATGCAGTTGTCCATCTTGCAGTTGCACTAAGATACTTGGAGGGTAAGGGTCGTGAGTCTTGATGAGGTTGCGGATCTGCGCGATAGGGTATCTAACGTGTCAGAGCGTTTGGTGCGAATGGAAGAACGCCAGATGACTCTGTACTCAATGGTAGAAAGGTCACTTGCTTTTCATGGTGATACTGCTAATAGATTGAGTGCGCTAGAAACCTTAAAGACGAAGGTTTTGGCTGTAGCTGGAGTCGTTGGGCTGGCCTGCTCAATGGCGTGGGATGTCTTCAAAAACCGCTTTAATTGATAGGGAGATAAAATGGCAACATTAGGAACGCAGAACATTTCGACTAGCTACCCTCAATTATTGAAGGTGTCTGGCAATACTCCATTTACAGGCACACTGGTTGCGATTGCCTCTGGCGATGAGTCATCCGTTTCAGCATTAGAAATTTCTACTCTAGGAGTCCGTTCTAGCGGTACACTTAACTCTGCTGGGGCTACTACCCTAGCCTCAAGCCTAGCCGTCACAGGCGCAGCTACCTTTAGCTCAAGCCTTGGCATTACTGGCGCAGTTACCCTATCCTCTAGCCTGGGTGTTACTGGCGTTGCCACGTTTAGCACAAGCATCAATGCATCCAGCGGAACGGCTACGATTGGTACTCTTTCCGTAGGTACTGCAACCATTTCCACAGCAACGATACCACTTCAACTTGGCGCGATTACATTTGGTTCTAGCATCACAGCGTCAACTGGAACTTCTACGATTGGAACTCTTTCAGCAAGCACAGCTACAATTTCTACTGCAACCATCCCAACTATTCTTGGTGCAGTTACTTTTGGCTCCAATATCACAGCATCCACTGGAACTGCTACGATTGGCACTGAGTCCGTAAACGTATCAACGATTGCCTCTGCCACATTTGGAACAGCCAGAATTACTGGCTCTACTGGTGGTGTAAAAGCATTTAATTATGGAACTGCTGCATTTACTGGCGCAACACTTCAAGACCTTGATTCAGTTACATCTGGATCAAATATAACAACTGGAACATTTACAGTTTCTGGTGCAGCAATCGGTGATATTGTATTCGGTGGACTTAATTCACTTAGTTCAAGTTCTGGAACTGCTGGAGTGCCTACTGCTGGAGCAAGAATGATTAGCACATTTAGAACAGAAGCAACCGATGTTGTTAGATACACAATTGTTAATACAGACACAATTTCACATGGCACAATCCCAGCAGGAACTCTATACGCAACCGCAATAAGGTTCATAGCTTAATTTATGGCAACAATTCTAAATCGAACAACGACATTTGCCACTAACGGAACTGTCACGGCTGCTGGCCTGCATAACCTTATTGACGATACGGCGATATACTCTGGCTTAATTACTACCCAGACAAACCTTGCTTCAGTAGGCACTGGCGATAAACTCTTAATTGCTCAAGCCTCTGGCGGGGATACAACAAGTCCATTTAGCACCACAGTACTAAATCTGTTTGACGATGCGCTTACTGGCGGAACCTATACCAACGCAAACATTGCCGAGCAACTTACCTACGGCACTGCTACTGGAAATCGCACGATTAGCACCAGCGCGACTATTACCACTGGAACAATTCCTAACCTTACCTCAAGCACTGCCAACATTACGCTTGGTACTATCCCCACGCTTACCGCTGGAACGACTACATCTACTGCTGCCAATATCACCAATGGGACTGTTCAGACGCTAACTGCGAGTACTGCCAACATTAGCCAAGGTTCGGCAAATCTTACCCAGGGAACAATTGCTACGCTAAATTCAACAACTGGAACGATTGGTAATTTCACAACTACTCTTACTGGCGATGTAACGATCAGCACTGGATCGGCAACAGTAGGAACAAGGGTTGCGGTTGTTAATACGGCGCAGGAATATACTGCGGCTCACAACTTCAACGCAACTACGCTTGTAAGCGGTAACTCCATAGCGTGGAATTTGCAGTCAAATCAAGTGACAAGGCTTGTTCTTTCAACAACTGGAACAATGGCTGATGCAACCAATAAGGTTGACGGAGCAACATATATTCTGCTTGTGACTCAAGGCACTGGATCAAACACGTTGGATTGGAATGCAACGTATAAGTGGCCTGGTGGTACAAAGCCCACGCTAACTGTTGGTTCAGCTAAGAGTGATATATTTACATTTGTATCTGACGGAACATCATTGTTTGGCGCGACATCGAAAAATTACTCTTAATGTATGGCATGGCCTGTTTTTCCATTTGGATTTCTTGCGCCTAAAGAAGCGCAATTTAACCTAGAGTTTTTAATTGCGGCTGGTGGTGGTGGGAGCGGAGGGACGCCTAGTTCTGCGGGTGGTGGTGGTGGTGGTGCTGGTGGTTATAGGACAAATTCTACTTTTACTGCATCCATTTCTCAAGCTTATTCTGTTACAATAGGAGCAGGAGGTGCTGGTGGTACTACTTCTGGTAGTGGATCTAATGGAAATTACTCGGCATTTTCAACAACAACTGCTGCTGGTGGTGGTTACGGAGCAGCTTTTTCATTTTCTGGAACAGGAGGAAATGGAGGATCTGGAGGAGGAGTAAGTTGGATAGGAACTGGTGGAACTGGAAACACTCCTTCCGTATCTCCATCACAAGGAAGTAATGGTGGCAATGCTTCAAGTGCTCGCGGGGGGGCTGGAGGAGGGGGAGCATCTACAACTGGTTCAGATGGATCTGGAGTTGGTGGCAATGGTGGCGCTGGCTCCGCTAATGCAATTACTGGATCAACTGCATATTATGTTGGCGGAGGAGGTGGCGGAGGTGGCCTAAATACTGCTGGTGGTACTGGTGGTACTGGTGGAGGGGGAAATGGTGGAACAAGTGGAACTGGAATATCTGGATCTGTTAATACTGGAGGAGGTGCTGGAGGACCTGGACAAAATATCGGCGGAGGATTAACTCTTGCTGGCTCTGCTGGTGGCTCTGGTGTAATTATCCTAAAAGTACCAAGCGATTATTTGGCATCAGTTTCTGGTGGCGTAACAATATCAACAAGCACAGCAGTTGCTGGATTCTTGGTTTATTCAATTACAACTGCTGGAGTGTCTGATACAATAACATTTGAATAATATGGCACACTACGCATATCTTAATGACGAGAACATTGTGACCTCCGTAATTGTAGGCAAGGAAACTGACCTTACTTTTAATGGCGAATCCTATTATGGAAACGGATTGAAATGCAAGAGGACAAGTTACAATACGATTGGCGGTGTTCACTTTAATAATGGCATTCCATTTCGCAAGAATTACGCTGGCATTGGATTCACATACGATGAAGCGCGAGATGCGTTTATTCCCCCAAAGCCTTATCAGTCTTGGGTTCTAAACGAAGAAAGTTGTACTTGGAATGCACCAGTAGAAAAGCCGATTGGCGATTATACTTGGGACGAAAATGAGTTAAACTGGAAAGAGGTAACAAATGACGCTAACTGAAATCGCTCAATACGCTGGTGAGAAGATCGGAAAGACCGATGCCGATACGCTTACCTTCTTGCAGAAATCAGCCAGCCTAAACTACAGGCGTGTATGGAACTTTGCGCCTTGGCGTGAAAGCGTCACCACATCTACATACGCCGTTACCGCTGGCAGCAGGACAGTCACTCTTGGCTCCAACGTAGAAAACCCACTTTCAGTTGCCTACAATAATGCGGAATTGCAAGCGATGGACTTGGCAACCATTGTCAGCCAAAACTCTTCATTGCTTAATGATGCAACAACAGGCACGCCTGTATTCTTTTACTTCAAGGGTCGTAACACTGGCGGGACAGCACAACTTGACCTTTACCCTATCCTAGAGACTACCAGCACAAACACGCTCTTGGTTATAGAAAAGCTTCAGTGCCTAACCAGAACTAATGTTGTCGTTGACTTCCCCCCATCTGCCAGCGCAATTGCAGATGAGCTTCGCTTGCCCCACGTCAGCCACGTTGTCTTGGCCTTGACTCACGCTGATGCCCTAGAGCGTGAACGTCAGTATGGTAAGTCGCAGATCGTTACGCAGGCCGCTAACGCTGACCTCGCTGCGATGGCAAATTATGAACTCTCTCAAGTTGGTGGAATGAAACAGATCACACCAATTACTTTGGGTGAATTATCAGTTGAAGAGATGTTCTCTAATTAAAGAGAGAATATAGCCATGCCATATTTCGTTGACGCAACGGATGATGTCCTAACATTTGATGGCATTAGGAGTTTTTTAGGTGGGCAAGCTAGTGGCCTGCAATCTGACTTACTAGCCGAGAACCAAGTACAGCAGTTGTCCAACATGACCCTTTCCCCAAAGGGCAACCTTGAAACTCGTGTTGGTACAACAAACTTTTGCACCACTGCAACCAGCGCGGTTGGTTCTGTGGGTGGGATGCGTTACTACGAGACCGATACAAATGAACAGTTATTGACTGTAACCAATGGAAGATTCTTTAGTATTGAATCAAATGGTACTTCCACCATGCATCCAATTGATGCTACTTGGAGTCAGTCAACAAGCGCATGGAATTCTTACGCCCAGCAATGGTCTAATGGTTATTCAATCAATGATGAGACCGAAGTTTCAATGGCTCAGTTTAACGACAAGATGTTTTTGGCTGATGCTGATGGAGATTGTCATTTCTGGAATGGTAGCGTTATCACCAGGCAAGGCGGCAAGGTTCGCGCTGTAATAGTTACAACCGCAGGAACTGGATACACAAGCGCGACTGCAATTGCTACTGGACCTAATTGGGGTGGCGCAGTGCCAACCTTTATTACAACAGTTGCTGGTGGAGCGGTAACAGGTGTGACTGTTGTTGATGGCGGATCTGGCTATTCAGCCAACCCAACAATCACAATTGTCGGCAATGGATCTGGTGCGACTGCTACAGCTACTGCCAGCCCACCACCACAAGGTTTGAGGCTTTTGATTAACACGGAGAACAGGTTATTTGCGGTTGGCTCTGCATCTAATCGAAACACGCTTTACGCCTCGGACATATTAGATCCCTCGGTATGGGATGCCACCAACAGCATCGTTGTTAACGGCGATGATGGTGACGAGATAACTGCTATTGTTCCGTATTACAAGAATAGGATCATCGTATTCAAGAAGCGCAGGGTATTCCAGGTGGACGTACCAAGCGATGCAGTAACAGCAGCCGATTGGATTGTGTCTATCATATCCAACAATACAGGGTGCGTGGCTACTGGTACTGCGGTTCAAGTGAGTAGCGATATATTATTCTTATCGGACAATGGTATTAGGTCGCTGGTTAGGTCAGTAGCGGATGACTTTAGCTCAGTTGGAATACCCATTTCGGAGATAGTTAAGGATGTTATCCAGAGCATAAACACGCAGGCTATTGCAGTATCTACTGCTATGTATTACGATAATAGATACTTCTTGTCTATACCTACTGAGGCCAATGATACCAATGATACGCTTCTGGTATATAACACCGCACTAGGGGCATTCGAGGGAACCTGGACTCCCAAGGCAATGCAGTTTGCCTTAACGAATTTTAACGCCGAAGGTTCAAGGTTGATGCTTAAAACCACAACTGGAGTGATCAACAAGTATGCTGGGTATAAGAGTCCCGCTGGAACAACTTCTTCTGATTACGTTGATGCAGGCGTGGCTTATGAATCATTTGTAAGAACTAAAGATTTTAACTTTGGAGATCCTTTTTCCCTTAAATATGGCAGCCACTTTGAGATTGTATTTGATAACTCATTCTCAAGCGATGCAAACGTATTTATTCAGCGTGACGTTGACGTTGGGGATATCAGCGTTGCCCCAAACATAAACATTGCAAGTTCAACGTTAACTTTGCCATTCACGCTTCCAGCCGTCCTGCCTTCATCAGTTAAGAAGAAGCTTGCAAGTGATCTTCGTAAGTACGAAAAGTGGCGTTTAATCAATATCAAGATTTCTAGTTCAGCAAACAAGATGGCTATTCGCCAGATCATGGCAGCGGCAAACCCAGACACAATCGAGACACAGAAGACTATATGAACGCTATGGAGTATGTTGAACTATCTGGCGTACCAGAGTCTCGCTGGCCTATCTTTAGGGAGTGGTTTGGCTGGTATGCCGAGCGTGGCATGGTTGGAGTTGCCAAGGATGGCGATGAAATAGTAGGGGTAGCGGTTGCCAGGGTAATCAATGGATCAGAAGAACCTACCCATTACCTACATAGACCAGAAGGAGATACTGCCTTTGTTGACTTGACTGTTACCTCTACTGATGGTAGAAGTACTGCTCGTAGCCAAAGGGCTATGCAATGCCTGCTGACTATCCTTTGGGATAGGTTTGGCCCCCGCAGGAGCCTAATCTTTAACCGCAATGGAGTCCAAAAAAAGTACGATTATATGAAATTTATGCAGAAAGCTTTGGCTTAATATGGGTGGCTCACCATCTATTCCTTCCCCGCCTCCCCCGCCCGATCCGATGAAGGCGGCGCAGGCAAATGCGCTATTTTACCGATCCTCGCTTGAAACATACATTGAGAAGTCTCCCGACATTGCTGCGCTTGAAAATGCTCTCCGCATCAAGTATATGCCAGAACAACGCCAATTAGAGCGTCAACTTACCTCTGCCGATCAGCTTGCCCAAGTTCAGTCTGGTCTGCAACTTGAGCGTCAATATGGTGGTCAACGCACACTAGAAGGCTTGCGTAGGCAGTATGAATATAGCCCACAAGCTTATGCGCTAAATCGCGGATTAGGTAATCAACTTACTGCACAATTTGCCAGAACCTATGGTCAGCCAGCACAAGCCTCGGTTGAGCCTCAAGTTGCAATGGGTGCTGGAGTTGCTCCAGTTGATTATGGTGCTGGAGTTTCTCCAGCTATTGGTGCGCCACAATACACAACCAATATAGAAGACTTGTTGAAGCGGAACGAAGAAGCCAAGAAGATTACAACTAAGAAGTACCAGGCTGGGGAGATTTAATATGGGAGAAAAAAGAATTATTCCATACACAACCTATGAGGTTGATAATAATGGAAACATATCGGAAAAAATAATTCAGCGTGAACTTGTGTCTAATTCAAATAATCGGCAATTGACAATGAAGCAGCAATTGGATGCTGACGAACAATCATTAAAAGAACAAACTGCAAGAAGCTATAGTGATGCAATACTTGAAAGCAACCAACTAAGAACTCAAAAATTACAGGATACATACGAACAACGCCTTGCTGATGTGACAAGCCAAGAAAATACTCGCAACTCTCTGGCCTCACAAATTCAAGCCTTAACAGGCGGAGTAAGAGGAGGCAATCAAGGTCCTGCTCAACTATCAAGCCAGCCTCCAGGCAATCTTTCTGCTGATGCAAACTTTGGTACATCCGATCTTTCTTCTAAACTCAACTTCCAGGTGTCTGATCAAGACATCATAAGCGATTACAATAATACAAGACTTAGTAGATTAAATAGAATTTCTGAAGATGGAAGCTCTCAGATTGCTGGGATCAATAGCAGGCTTGAAGCAGCACAAAGTCTATATGACCAGTTGCCATCTGGTGACGCTAGGCGTGCATCAGCCAAGGTATCAATAGATCAACTTAGATCAGACTTAACCAGCGTTCAGAGTGCAGTTACAAAAGCAAGCCAACAGATTGCAGATTTCAAACCCATAACATCCGCTGACAGTGAAGGCTTGAAACAGATCACATCGTTCCGCGAGTTTGCTAAATTACCAGAAGAACGTGCTGGAGATCAGCTACGCCAGATTGATCCAGATGCATACAGAAGTGCGGTTGGTCTTGGCCGTCAATATCGCCAGATGGCCACTCAGCCACTAGGCGCGACTACTACTGCACAGACTGAAGACCTTCGCAATACGCTTGAACAAGAGGCGTTGAACCAGCTTAAACTTGGCTCCACTATTGGCGCGGAAGAACGCCGTGGCTACGAACAAGCCATCCGTGGGGCGCAGACTGCTAGGGGCAATATCTTTGGCCTTGGACCAGCAGTGCAAGAAGCCTCGCAGATTGGCGCGGCTGGTGAAGCACGCAAACTGGCACGCTATGGTGCGGCTCAGAGCTTCCTGGGATCTGGCGAGACTACTGGTGCTGCTGCTGGGCGCGACTTGGCCTTGCGAGATAGCTTGCAACAGAATCGCCTTGGTGCTGCGGCAGGATTTATCGCTGGTGGACCTTCGCTCTATAACTTATCTAGCCAAAGGCTCGGACAACAGAACGCAGCGTTCCAAGGCTACATTCAAGCCAACCAAGCTATGCCTGGTCAATTTCAGACAGGTCCTGCGGCTAATCAATTCTATCAGACAACTAACCCTGCAATCCCAACTCAGCTTGCAGGAAACGCTGCGAACATTTACAATACGATGTCTGATTACACTGCGAGAACCTATGGCGCAAGGACAGCAGCACAAGCTGCAACCTACAGAAGCTTTGGTCAGGAGTTTGGTGCAATTGCTGGTGGGGTTGGCGCACTGATGCCAGACATCAGCATTTAAGGAGAATTATGGGAAAAATTCGTTTAGACCTAACAAAGTTGATGCCAGAAACATTTGGCAATCAAGATGAATTACGCAGAGCAGCACTTGGCGAGCAACTACAGCAGGCTCAGTTGCAAAATTATCAACAGGCAGAACAATTGCGAGAGCAGACACAGCAACGCCAGGTTTTGCCATACGAGGATTTTAAGGTCAATGTGGGCGGTGACGATATTCCATTCAAAGCCCTTCCAACGGAACAAAAAATGCAATGGGCAAAGCAAAGGGAAATGGATTGGCAGCTTCAACAAGCAACTAATTTTACAAAGTATCAAGCCGATAAGGCTAAAGCCGAAACAGAACTTGAGGCAAATCTTCAGAAGAAAAAAGATATTCAAAGCGCAAGAGCAGGCATGATGGGCGGAGAGAAGCCTGGTCCAGATTTTCTTCCTGGTGCATTATTTGGCGCGCCATATAATAAGCAAGAGGCTTTGGTTGGAGAAAAAATTAAGCAATCCGAACAAGCAATTGGTAGGGCTGGACTCCGACTGCAATCATTGCAGGGACAAGAAATGCCACAAAGCTATGGGATGCCTTCTGTTGTAAAACCTTCCCAACAGCAACCCGCTGTTCAGACTCAACCCCAGGCACAACCAATGACACAGCCACAGGGACAGCAAGCTGTTCCTACCTATAAATCAAGAGATGAAGCGATCCAAGGTGGCGCGAAGCCTGGTGATGTCGTTTATATTCCAGGAGTTGGAAAAGTAAGGATGAGATAACATAATGGCAAGTCCCGACTTGGGGTTTGACATTATTGAGCCAGAAGTAAAAGCAAGCCAGCAAGACGCTGGTTTTGACGTAATAGAACCAGAAATTAAACAAGCTCCATCAAATGATGGGTTTGATGTAATTGAACCAGACAAGCAATACTTGTCTCAAATTAAGCGCGACTACGTTTCTCAAGGTGGCAATCCGCTTGATGTGTACGCACCAGAGCGTGCTGATTTATTTACAAATGAATTAAATAAAAATCTTCAATCTGGTTTGTCGCAACAAGAAGCCATACTCAAGGCAACTGACACGCTGGAGGCTTTACCACCAGAAACAAGGCCAGATGGATCTATATCCGCTGGTTATGCCCCCACCGAAGAGGCCATCAAGAAGGGTATGATTCAGCCAGAGGCGTTGCAAGCTGTTCGCAAGGCTCAAGCGCAAGGCGTTCTTACTGTATCATCTGGATTTGATAAAGAGAAGGGTGTTGGATTTGCGGTTGGAAAGGCAAAGGATGGGAAAGTGGTAAGGATTGAGGAAGAGCCACCAACCCTTGTAGGCGCATCATTAAGGTCAGTTGGCGAGCAGATCATACCAGGAGCAAGCGCAGTAGCTGGAACATTGCTAGGCGCAACGGCTGGTGCGCCTGCTGGCCCTGCTGGGGTGCTTGCTGGGGCATTGGTTGGAGGAACTGCTGGATATGAAGCAGGCAGGATGGGGCAAGAGGGATTAGCTAGAATCATAGCTGGAGAAGAAGGATATGCTGATTTTCAAAGATTGCGCGAGGCTGACAGGGCAAAATTTCCAATAGCCACAAAATCACTTGAGATTGCAACGCCTATGGTTGTTGGGGGTGGATTAGCTGGACCAACAAGGAGTATTGATAAGTTGCAACAGTTGATGCAACCAAGGGCTGTTCCATCGTTACAGGCCAAACCACAACCATCAGAAGTTCTTGGCACGATTGAGGGCCAACCAATCCGCCCAGGCGTAGTTGGCGAGGCGGGGTTTGAGTCTGGAACAGTGCGACCAGAGTTTAAGATGCCAGAAGTTCCAGAGGGATCTAAGATAGCTAGGACAGCAGAGCGAGTATTAAAGTCCGATAAAGTACCAGAACCATTTAAAGCAGAAGTTGCGCTTCAGCCAAGCACAGTAAGACAGAATGTTCCTCTTGCCGCTATCAAGGGAAACCTTGAAGACCTTACGGATGATGAGTTGAATGTTATCGCAAGAAGAAGCATTACTTCGTCTTCGTATGATGATGCTGAAAGAATGGGGGCAAATGCAATACTTGCAGCGAGACAGATTGATGCAGACCCTGCATCTGCCGCAATCAATTGGGATGAGGTTACAAAGGCCGCATCTTTGGCTGGTGTTTCATTAAGGAATGTCCGCGAGTACCTAAACACGCCTGCTGGATATTTAGCTACTATATTAAAGACAGCAGAGGCAGCAAAAAGGAATATACCAAAAGATGTGAGAGATACTGTTCTTGGATTGTTCAATGCAAGCAAAAATGCAAAAGCTCAGTTGGTTAAGGCGGAAGCAACTTACAGGTCAAAAGACACTGGATTGACCGAAGAAACTGCTGTTATTGCTGAAAATGCAAGAAACGCTGCGGCCAATGCGGCCACAAGACTTCAAAGGTATTCTGATAGCATTTTCCCAAAGAAGATTCTCGGAGAGACGCTTCCACAGGCCATACAGCTTACGCTTTTAAGTCCGTTATCTCTTGTAAAGAATCCAATCTTCAATGTAGCTAGGGCAGTTGGACAACTAGGCGTAAGGTCATTGGCAAACGCTGGAGATGCAGTGTTGAGTTACGTTGCAAAACAAGCAGCTACTGTATCTGGTAAAACAGCAGAAGAAATAGCTAAAGCAGGCCAAAGAACATCAGCACAATCAATGCTCACAACTAAAGGAGCGATGATTCGTGGATTTGCGAAATCAAAGGAAGCGTTAAAATCATTTATTGGAGAAGGAATACCAGCTTCTTCAGCATTGGCTGGAGAGGGAGTCAAGGGATTTAGAGTATTCAAATCATTGGCACAAGCATTCACAGGCAAGGATATGGTTACAAATGCAAGGGGTAACATTGCGCTTATTGACAGAGTGCGGAAGCTTACCGAAGGAATAATCGGATTTTATACTGAGCCAGTAGGCAGAGCGTTGACCCTTGGTGACGTTCCAGCCAGAGGATTTGCAGAGGGAAGACTTCTTGCAGAGCAAGCTATTTTGGCTGGGAAATCATCCAAGGAAGTTCTTGCGAGCGTAAGATTCCCAACGAAGACAGAGTTAAAAGGAATATCAAACAAGGCAGCAGAGGCAACATTTCAGCAGGACACAAAGCTTACAGCAGTAGTCGGTGTTGTTGCAAATGCGGTAAAAAGCATTCCTATTGTTGGTCCACTTGTGAAATCAATTATTGCTCCATATACAAAGACTCCTGTTAATGTGGTTACTGACGTTGTAAACCTAGCAGTGCCTGGGCTTGCATTTGCAAAGAGCGCATATTATGCAAGCAAGGGTGATCGGGCAAGGTCGCTAGAAATGGCTGCTAGTGGTATTGTCGGAACTGTTATTGGAGGAGCCGCTGCTGCCTTGTATCGGGCTGGAGTCATTACTGGTTCATCATCAAAATCTGCTAAAGAAAGAGGAATACAATATGCAACCCAACCTCCTAATACAATAAATGTAAGCGGGTTGGAGAGGCTTTTGAATGGAGAAGATCCATCCATACAGGCTGGTGATGACATAAAGAGTTACGAGAACTTTGGTTATGTGGGAACAATTTTTAATGTTTACTCAAATGTGTTGAGTAAGAACGAAGGCTCTGGACTACTTGAGGATGTTCTGGATGTAACCCTCAAGGGATTGCCATCTGTAGCTAGTTATACATTAAATCAAACTTTCTTAAAGAGTACTAATACCCTTCTCAATGCAATCGCAAAGGAAGATTACGATAGTTATCTTGAGTCTTTATATGGAACAATAACATCCATACCATTCCCAAATACATTACAAGCATTCAATAATGCAAGTAGGGAGAATATGGTTGACTCAAGAACCGATGATAGCCTACAACTATTTGCAAATGTTTTGAAGAAAAAGATGCCACAATTTATGCGCGAGGCAGTAGGTGCAGAGGAGTTGCCATTAAAAAGAGATATGTGGGGTGAACCTATAAAGCAAACCCCAGAAGGAGCCAATCCATTCCTTTACAACTTCCTTGATTTTACACGCACAAGAAGCGTTCCAAGTGATGAAACCAATTTGGCCTTGTATAAGTTATGGAAAGAAACAGGAAACGATGATACGCTTCCATCCGTTCCGTCAAGAGACGTTATGGATAAGAAAATTACTTACAAGCTTGATGAGAGCCAGTATTCAATTTATCAAGAATATGTTGGTCAAAGAAGAAAAGCACTTACAGACAACATTTTCCAAAGCGCAACATTTGATGGGATGGATTCAGATTTCAAGATTAAGGCTTTAAAGAAGGCATACGAGCGAGGGGCTGAGGATGGGAAAAGACAGTTCTTGAAATACAATAAAGAATATCTGACAGAAAAGGAGAAATAAAATGGAACGATACGAGAAGATGATGGCCGCAAATATCCCCAGACCTAGCGCAGTGCCAGCACAACAACCAATTACTCAGCCAATTCAGCAAGATAATGTTGTGGCTCAGAATGAAGTACAGAAACAACCCGAAGTTGATCTTGGTTTCGATATAATTGAGCCAGAAGTAAGCAAGCCAAGCAATGTCTCTGGGATGGATCTGGTAAATGCTGCCAAGACAACAGTTAATTGGGAGGGAAGAAGGGATAAGAAGGGCAATCTATCAGTGTACGCCTTGCCTGCTGGTGATATGGGAGGAGATTACGAGGTAGCTGGAATTAATGACCGATACCACCCAGAAGCCTTTAGGAAAATTGCTGGTATGTCTGCCCAAAATAGGGAAGAGGCAGCAGCGCAATACATCAGCCAGTACACAGCACCGCTCGTATCGCAACTTCCTCCATCAATCCAACCATTCGTTCAGGATATGGCGTTTAATAGAGGCATGGGCGGTGCAACAAAGTATATACAACAGGGGTTAAAGAACATTGGGCAAAACATAGCTGTTGATGGAGCAATTGGCCCCAAGACATTAAGCGCAATCAACAGCGTAAATCCAAGAGAACTAATGATTGCGGCAAGCCAAGCTCAATTAGCCGATGAAAGAGCAAGGGCTTCTGCTGATCCAAGAAGAAAGAAGTTTATGCTTGGCCTTGAAAACAGAATCAATGATAGATTGAATACATTTGGAGGAGGTTAAGGTTTCCTCATCTTGGCCGAAACACCCATCACAGTCACATAGGTAATGCCACTACCAGCAAATACATCTCCATTGGCAACAACAACTCCATTTGATCCAGAATATACGTCACCATTGCGACTTACAATTTCACCATGACCAGCGTAAACATCTTCATTCTGGCTATAAATTCCCTTTGGAGTTGTATAAACATATCCGTTCCTTGAAACAATTCCTCCGTCAACAAGAGCAGTGTCCCCGCTCAAAACAACTGGATTACTTCCACCATAAACCCCTCCAACAAATTCAGCCATCTTTGCATTTTCTTCACGCATCTTCACATAAATGGGATTATTCAATCCATACTCTTCTTCAGCCATAGCCCCAGATACCAACACCGACATCAATAGTATTTTTATCGCTTTCATGTAAAAACTCTCTACCTTAAATAAAGTCATGTCAACAATGAAATTATCTGCTCGCCAAGTTGGTGCGGTAGGCGTGGCTAGGGTTACTGGTGCGTTACTGCGGTGCGGGTACAACGTGCTTACGCCTTACGAAGACTTTGCGGGTTACGATGTGGTGGCTGAGAGGAATGGTAAGTTCTTTCGTATTCAAGTAAAAACTGCCCAAGTGATGGAGCCGAATAGGAATAGGTATCGGTTCACAACTTCGAGCGGAAGCCAGGTCAAGAGGCTGATTACTGGAGTGGATTATGTGGCGTGCTGGGCGATGAATGACGATATGTTTTGGTTGATACCACTATCTAAATGCAAAACAATCACTACTAAATTTTGTCCCTCGACAGGACAAAGCTGGCGTGTATTTTCAAACCTATGAATGACCTAGAGGCGTGGAATAAATTTGAGGATGGGCTGAAAGATGTTACTTCGATGGAGGAAGCGATGGCCTGGGTGAAGAAGAATCAAAAGATTGTGGAGAAGCTGACCATTAGGGCGATGATTCGCAAGTTTAATGATGACATCAGCAAATCGAACAAAGCTTGGCGTAATTAAATTTTAGTTGACACGCATTGGCCTACCTCGCTAGACCCGATGGATGGGCAAAATCAATAGCAGGGCAAAGGGTGCAGCAGGAGAGAGAGAGTTAGCAAGTTACTTGCGCGAACAAGGTTGGCAGAAGGCTAGGCGCAGTCAGCAATACGCTGGTAATCCTGAGGGTGGTAGCGGGGATGTGGTTTGCGCGAACTTTCCATTTCATATAGAGGGCAAGCGTTGCCAAGCATTAAAGCCTGAAGATTGGATGGCGCAGGCCAAGCGCGATTGCCCAGAGGGAAAGATCCCCGCAGTATTCTTCCGCAGGAATGGTCGCAAAGAATGGCTTGTTATCCTAACCGCCGACAGCGTGTGTGAATTAGCTCGACAGATTGCGCCTTCTGATGTCAAAGTCGAATATATGCCAACGATTGCCAAGGGATTTTACGTCAACACGCCAGAAGATTTAGAACGACTTCAACCCACAACAACAATAAACCCAAATAAATAAGGAGATACATATGGCCCTAACAATCAGTGAATCAGCAAAACAAGAGCGCAAGCTACCAGAGGCAGGAGCAACAGTTGGTATTCTATATTCCCTAGTCGATCTAGGAACGCAGAAGACTAACTGGGATAACGAAGAGAAGTGGACCCCGAAGGTTCGCTTAACCTTTGAACTACCCGAACAGCTAGATGAGTTCGAGGTAGAAGAGAATGGTAAACGTACCAAGGTCAGCAAGCCGATGGTAGTTTCCATCGAGCAAACCCGCAGTCTTGGCGAGAAGGCCAGCCTACGCAAACTCTTGGAACAATGGCGCGGTCAGACGTTCACAGGCACAGAGCTAAAAGCATTCAGCCTAAAGAACCTGTTGGGCAAGCCAGCTATGCTTACCCTCATCCACAAGACTAGCCAAGCTGGTCGCGCTTACTGCGCTATCGCTGGTGCGTCTAAACTGCCTAAGAGCATGAAGGCTCCAGCCACATCTGTTAACGATCAAGTATATTACGAGATCGAGCAGAAGGAAGGTGGTCAGTTCGCAGATATGCCAGAGTGGTTGCAGGACAAGATCCGTGCAAGCAAGGAGTTTGCTGGTGCAGCGGTCACAACCAAAGTTGGCGGTGAAGACGGAGACGGCAACCAGGTTCCGTTCTAAGTTGTATGGCTCTTACCATATCAGCTAAAGAGCCTTCCAATTCCCGCTTGGTCGCAACTGACCAGGCGGGACATTGGTATCAGTCAAATGGCGAATCGGCTCACGTCATTATAGGTGCAAATGGCAAGGAGAGGAACACTACTGTCTCCGATGCTCGCAAGCTTGGCCTACTGCCAAGTGTTACATCTATTATTGGAATCCTAGACAAGCCACAATTAACAAGCTGGAAGATAGAGCAAGGCATTATGTCCTCGCTCACTCTTCCCAAGGAGGAAAATGAAACGCTCGAAGATTACGCACGCAGAGTCGTTAAGGACAGCAAAGAGTCCACAAGCAAAGCAGCAGAGCATGGAACAAAGATGCATACCGAAATGGAAAACATCCTTCTGGGACGTGCTTGCTCCACAGATGAAGTCCTTAAACCTTACATCGAAACCTTTAAGAAGTGGGCCGATGAAAACGTTGAGAAAACCTACTGGTGCGA
>Ga0222712_10003799_pt1 | contig 16190 bp, 12 predicted proteins | sample C33_657DmetaG_FD_165043 | JGI IMG/M metagenome (GOLD analysis project Ga0222712, IMG submission 165043) | Estuarine water microbial communities from San Francisco Bay, California, United States - C33_657D | ecosystem: Environmental > Aquatic > Marine > Unclassified | place: USA: California...
CGCCCCCCGGAATGGGGGGGGGGGGGGTACACACGGCTCCATCGCTCACCACCTTTTGATGTCACGACACCTTGAAACCGTGTCTGTTTACCCACACGAGGTCGTGTCCTCACATCGACATCGAGGTCGAGGTCGCGACGCCGAGCGACCGACCGATCGTCGTCCACGTCCTCGGCATCGATCGACGGCACTGCGGCGCGCGACAGCGAACGGACGCAGATGTCGAGAACGAACGCGCACGCACACGCGAGACAACGCGCACAGACGAGCGTGTTACTCGCGAGCGAGGACGAGCGGGAGAACGCGGAGACGTCGACGAGCTCGAACGCGCGCGCGAATGGGCAACAGGAGAAGCACGACAAGACGCGAGATTCCCCGCGAGCACACGCGAAAGGCGAACGACGAGAGGGGATGAATGTGACGTGCGAACTGGCGTTGAAGGGATGTGGGATATTCGTCGCCGTCGTGGTGATCATCGGCGCTTTAGTGTTCGCGATGACGAGAATAGAGATTGACGTGTACGAAGACATCGTGCCGCACGTGAAGAATCCTGTCAAGTTTTTCATAATAAACGTCCTCGTGGCGAGCTTTGGGGTCATTCCAGGTGCAGCGAGCGCGACGTGCGTCACGGCGGGGATATTATACGGCACCCTCGGGGGATTAGCTCTGTGCGCGATCTCCGCGGCGGTGGGCGGGGTGGTGAGCTTCTTGCTCTCGAGGTACGCCGCGCGACCGCTGGTTGAGAAGTTATTAGTGCGAGATGGTGGGAGATTCAAGGCGTTAGATGAAGCAGTGATTAAAGATGGGTCGCAAATAGTACTATTAGTTCGTCTGTCGCCATTTTCTCCGTTCACGGCGGCGAGCTATGTGTTGGGCTTGACTTCAGTCTCGTTCACGTCGTACGCGCTGGCGACTTTCGTAGGCGTCATGCCCTCGACGTTCGTGTACGTGTACTTGGGTGACACTGGACGACGGGCTAGCGGCAGCGATGGTGCGACAGCGCTTGAAGTCGCCTTCTATGTCCTAGGCTTGTTGTTGACGTTGATTGTGAGTTACCGAATCGCGGTGATCGCGCAAGAGGCGATGCGAAACAAGGTCGGTCCAAGGTGGGATCCATCGTCAACAGAAGATGATGACGATCTGGAAATGGATGTTTTTGGTACTCCAATCGACGAAGAAGCTGCTTTGAGTCCTGTAGCGCGCGAGGCTGCGCAGGGCCACGATCGTAGACAAGCAGTCCTTTGACACAAACCATGTACATGAATTTTAATCTAGAAAACTAGGCTAAGTTGAGTAAATAAACTATCAATCGACGTGAAGCGCATCCACGTTCATCTAATACGACTTTTCGCACAGAGCGAAATTCGATCTCTTCTCTTTTCTAGCCTCTGCGGCGCTTCTCGGGATACACGTGGGAAGAATGTCTCTCCAGTGTTGGTGTCCAGTGTGTTTGAGCCAAGCACCGCCCGACGACGTGAGCTGCTTCAAGCAACCTTTGCCGTCACAAAGCGACATCTTATCCACATCTTTCGGAAAGCACATCTGCATTCCTGTAATTGCAGAGCACAGAGACATTTTCCCGCGGTTGAGCACGCTGTGGCAGCTTCGCAAGCACATGCGATGCATCTGCGGGTGGTTGTGCTGAGAATCCAAATAAACGTTTGGGAGCTTGTTTACATCGTGCAGGCCTTTCCAGCCTGGTATGCGCTGGAGTGCGTCCCAAAAGCACCAATGCCAGCACTCGATGGGATTAGCATCGGGATTACACTCTGACCACATTGAGCACTGCTCGCCTAGGTATGGCACCGCGGCGCTACCCACCCACTCGGACGCAAGCACGTGCCACACCGCGGGTTGGTCGCGCTTGAATCCAAACTTAGCAGGCTTCTGGTCTCGTCCCACACCCTCATCATACACTGCATTGATGACGCGTTCGAAGAACGAACTGGACCAAGCATTCGATCTAGCGCACATGAGTCCAGAGTTCAACCACACCTGCCCAGTGTCGCCAAAGAATAAACTCTTCGACTTTGGCCAGTGCTTGGAATACTTACTCAGAGGATCCCAGCTAGCAAACCAAGCATCTAGGTCGACATGGCATGACATATCATACTCGCCTTTCTTCACTTGCACCCCGAGTGCGATGTGCTTGGCGAATTTCCCGGAACGTCCTTTCAACGTATCCTTCGATACGAGCGACAAAATTGAGCCGTATCCATGCTCCGCCGCGTACGCTTGGTGATTCACCAACGTGCGATGATATGCCGATAACATCCCTAAGGTCGTGGCTGTACTCATGATGACTATTTTACCTCCAGTAACTGGATCTTCGACTAATCTCCAAGCGCTATCTTCCATCGATTTCCCCGCGCTCGGTTTGTGCACGCCGTTGTAGTACGTGCAACGCATCTGCCCTATGTCCACGCTCAACCCCCCTGTTTCCAAGTTATGTCGCAACTCATCCCCGTTGTCATAAAGCACTAGAACCGGTTCATCAAATTCCACGTAAAAGAAGCACTTTTTCCCAGCATCTTCGGCGATGAGCGCGTCCAACGTCTCGTCGTGCGTCCACTCTGGTTTATCCGGAATTTTTCCTTGCACCGTGAACTCCTTCTTCGTCACAGCGATTGCGGAATCCGAGGCGTCTATTTTCACTTGATGTTTAAACTGCTTCGCGTACATCGTCCCGAACGAGAATCCGCTCCTGGAGAACATCAGTCTCGCGAACGACTCCGAGGCGTTGCGCACGGTTTGATCCCCGGGGTAGAACGTCTTGAGCTCGAACGCAATAAACGCGACCAAACCAAAGGCGATCGCCCGTCTTCGTCTTCGTTGCGTTCTCGCGATCGCCATCAATGCTTGCCTCGTTCGACGCTCGCTCGGTGATGCCCCCATCGGCATCACGCGCGCGGCGCACTGTGTGGTCACGGTCAACTTGGTTTGACGTGATTGCACGCCGCACATCTCGCGCATATCGACGACGGACGCGAGCGTGGGGTTCATGCGCGCGTGCGTCACACCAATCGCGCGCGGGCTTTCGTCAAAGTCCCCGTTCGGCGTCGCAAAAGTGCGCACGATGGCGCGCTTGAGCACTGCTCGCGAGGCCTACCGGGTGCTTGCGTTTGAAGACACGTACGCCATAGACGACGCATTGGCGAGCGCTGGAGTGACGTCGATTAAGGAATTCAAGCAGCAGTGGCGCTCGGACGACGCAGTGCGGATCATCGCCGAGTTCGCCCCGGACGTCCTTTTGCTTGACCACTACATGCCACCACATACGGGACTTGAGGTGTTGAAAATGTTAAACGACGCCGTGCGCGAAGGGACGTGCGCGAGACCGAAGCACGTGATCGCCATGTCTTCAGAGACTCGCTGCAACAGGGAAATGGTGCGAGAAGGCGCCGATGCCGGTGTCGTAAAATTCGACTTGGCGCAGTGGAGCGGTTGGCGGACGTGACCGTGGTCGTCGCTCGTGTCGCGCGATGGCGATAGTATTGTACAACGTACTAGCTACTGTACAGTAGTTCTATGAAATGTAGTTCTATGTAATTTAAACGGTTTGCGTTCAACAATTCGCTTCCTCTTCGATGACCTCGCGTTCGATTCGTGCGATGAGCTGTGGTTTAGTGAGCTTTGAAAAGCGTTTCAAACCTCGCCGTCGAGCGACGTCGAGGAGTTGCGGCTTTGTCAACGTTCGTAAACGGAATCGAACATCCCAATCCTCGAGCTCACCAGAAAGAATTTCCAATTCTTGTTCTAACGCTTGCTGTGTTCGAAGCGCCTCTTGCTCTAATTCGGCTTGAATTTGGCCTTCGCGCACGCTCGAACCAAATTGTCGCGCCGCGACGCTCACTTGACCGAGCGCTCGTCCAACGTTCACCGCGCCCCTCAGCGGGGTCTCATCCATGACCGCAGATGCGTAACTCGACACTTCAGTCGCGTTCGAGGTCGTGTGCGAGCGCGAATTCAACAGCCCGAGGACCATGCCTTTGCCTTTTTGCGAACGCGTGGGCGCGCGATGGTCCGCGGACACTGATTCCACCGCCCGAAGCGTCTCTCCGCGCGCGTCACCGATCTCATCACATACATCAACCGTCTCTAGGGCGATCGTGCGCTCTAGTTGTATATGTGCCGCACACACTATCGTCACCAACCACGTCGCGCTGTCGGCCAGATTGAACCCGTGTGCGGCGTACGCGAGGAAATACGCGAGCGCCAACGCGTTCGCCTTTTGTTTCCCAATCCCTCGCGCGCCCTCGTCGTCCCAACTCCCCACCGTCATCGTCGGCAACAACCACGAACACCACGCTATGAGAGGTATGCATCCAACGACGCTCGCCACTGTCCATCGAAGATCAACATCGCCTCGGTTCTCCTCGTCGCTCGCATCCGCGCTCGCGCTCTCTCGTCGTCGCGTCGCCACCACCGCGCTCGTTCGCGCTATTTCCATCGCCAGCGCCCCTCCTAAAACACCATCGAATGCGTAGAGTGCGACATCTTTCATCATTCTCACTCGCGCTCGTCGTCGTTTCTTGACTCCACGTCGCGTTCCCCGTCGTCCACCTCCGCGTTCGACGTCCCGCGCGCTCGGCGTCGCGCGCGCGCGCGACACCTCCCAAACCATCATCTCCCTCGTCCTCCTCGTTCGATCGTTCGACGAATGTGCGTAGTGTTGACGTCCGTCCACGGACGTCGCTCCTCCACGTTTTCACGTCGTCGACGTCGGTCGTTCGACGCCCACGCCCGTCTCGTTGACGTTCGCCCACGATCGGCGCGCGCTCGCTTGGTGTCACCCGTCACTCGACGTCGACGTCCATGGAGAGTCGAGATTCGAGATCGTGTGCACTCTCCGGGGCGTCGAGATTCATTCGAGACCGTTGTTCAATCTCTCGAGACGGTTTTTAGGGTTGCGCACGCGTCGCGAATCTCTCGGTGATCGATGTCTCACGTCGACGTCGCGATCGAACACCGGACGACCAAAGGCGAACGCGAACCAAAAATACCCAACTAAACGTCGTGCGGTCGTCGTCGTCGTCGTCGACAACGGGCGAACGACCGCGCGTTGACGTCACAGGCGACGACGGGACGCGAAGGGACGGAACATGGCGAGCGCGACGTACGTCGCACGACGTCGAGCGCGCGACGGGGATGAACGCGAACGAACGAACGAAGCGATGGCGCACGCGAGACGGGCGATGAGGAGGGAAAGCGCGATCGTCGATGGGGGTCTGGCGAGAGATTTCCAACACGTCATCGCGGGAGATGCGATTTATTTGCCATATTTTCACTGCGATTTGAGAGACTACGGAGTGTTGTGTGCGCTCGCGCGCGAGATGGAAGTCGAAGCGATGCACGCGAGCGGGAATTCGGGAATGGTGAATTGGTCGAAACACTTGAAGAGCGAAAATCCAGAGTTTAGCGCGACGTTTCATAAAATTGTGAACGATATGGCGACGTATTTCGACGTCGAGGTATACGCGACGAGAATGAATTTCTATCGCGATGGCACGGATTGGAAGCCGTTTCATCACGATTCGCACGCGTACGGTGGACGCGCGCAGCGCGAGGACTTTACGATGGGCGCGAGCTTCGGAGGCACTCGAGAGCTCGTGTTTTTGCATGAACCGAGCGGGCAGACGTTTTCGTTTCCTCAGAATAACGGAGATGTCTTCGCGTTTACATCCGAGGTGAACAAGAGGTTCAAGCACGGGGTGCCAAAAGCGTCCAAAAGTGGACAATCAGACCCGAGGTTTTCTATCATCGCCTGGGGCAGACGGCGAAGCGTGAATAGCCGAAACGGTGGCGGTGAAGTCACAGGGACGCGCGATGGTGGTGTCGCGAGTGACGAGAATACGGAGCATACCAAGGGGCATGCATCAGCGTCGCATGCGAGTGTGAACTTCTCAAGCGAATCTCGCAACGAGCTCGTGATGGGCACTGGCGAAGTGTCGGCGATTATTCGAAAGTTCATCGACAGGCACACCGCGGAAGACGCGCAGGCGATGTCCGTTCGGGAGCGAAATAATGCAAGGGATCACAAAGCTGTTGCATCGACTAGTAAGGAGAATGAAGCCGTCACGCCGATGGGTGAAACGAGTGCGGCATTAGCTCGAGACTTGATGTTTGAGTTGGGTGAAGGTGCGTATCTGAAATTACGCACCTGTGGGCGACAGTTTCAAGAGGGCATCCTTTCGGTCGACTCGTTCTATGAACAGGCCATACGACTTTGCGATGGTGATGTGAGTATTCTTCTACGTCTTGTAGCATATTTGCCTGATTTGGAAAGGCGTTCGCAGCTTTTGAGCTACCTCGAGGCACGGCGTCAATAGCGAGAAAAGTTTCGCATGGAACTTAGTTGAACTTAGTATTAGCACGTGTTGTCAACAATTACACTCATTTAGCTTAAACAATACGTCATTAGAGATTGCTCAAGCCGGTCGCCGCACGGAACGCATCGTTGTACGCAGAATATTCTGCGGTAGAGGCGGCGGAAGGTGTCGAAGCCTTCGGGGGTGCAGCGGGCGCGGCAGAGCCGCTCTTGGGTTTTTCCGTCGCCTTCGTGTACAAGTACGCGCCAATCAAAGCCAATGCTGAGCCGGCGGCGTTCAAGGGCGAAACGGGGTTCTTAAAGTAGATCACAGATGCCACGATGACGGCGACGCGCTTCAAAGAGTTACCAACGCTGAACGTTACTGGAGTAATGTTTGCGAGCGCTTGGTAGCTGACTTGGTTGTACAAGTGGTAGAAGATGCCTGACAAGAAGAGCATTTGCCAGAGCTTTTGCTCGCCAACCTTGGCGACGGCGGCGGCATAACCCGCAGACCATTGCGCACCTTCGATCAAGAGCGCTGCCGGGGCGAGGTAGACCAAACCAATTATGCCCAAGATGCCGTACAGGTTGATGCCGTCAATATTCTTGAAATCATTCAAAGACTTCTTTGACGTGATATTACGCAAAACCATCGCTATGTTACTGATCATAGCGCCTTGGAAACCGGTGATGTTGAAGCTCACCTCTTTCATCGCCGCCATGGAGCAACCGAGGACGATTGGGATTAAAGAAGCCCACACTGCCGGCGAGAACGTTTGGCCGAGGAGCGGTCCGGAAAGGATAACCGAGAACACGGGCTCCGCCGCCTTGACGACGTGTGTGAACGACACCGCCATTTTACTGAAGCTTACGCACGCAGAGACGTGTCCAACGGTGTGGAAGAACGCCACCGGCGCCACCGCGATCAAGAACAGCTTGGATACTTGCGGTACCGGTTGCACCTTGGTCGCCCAAACGACGAGCATCCACACGCTCGTCGCCGCGAGCTGCAATGTTGAAATCAACCACGGATACGGAAATACATTCAGCGTTGACTTATTATACACGTTAAACACGATGTTAAAAAAGTACCATAGGAAAAAGTACACTGCTGTCTTTGTGCTTGCGCTCGCGCCTTCGAACGGCTTTGTTGCCGACGCTGCCGCGACCACCTTCCCGCGCGCTCTCGCGTTCGTTCGTCTTCGTTCGCTCGAGCCTCGCTGTTCTCTCTCGTTCGTTCTTTCATTCATTTGCAACGCGTTCGCACGTGTCGTCGTTTTCCCAACCGCTCTCGCCTCGGTTTTCATCATTTCATGGGTGCGACGCGCGCGCCTTTCCACGTGTCGTCCTCGCGCATGTGACGGAACGAGCGCGCGCGCGCGCGCGAAAGCGACGGTGGAAGACATCGCACTCGGGGGAAATAAACGTCACGCGTTCGAGCGCGACGAAATTGTCGTTCGATGCGATCGAGCGTCGCTCGCGCTCGCGAGCGCGCACTGACGTGGCTGTAGGGTTCGACCGAGTGGCTGATGACGAGGACGGCGAACCGAACGCGACGACGTGGGGCGCGCTCCGAAGGAGAATGAAAAGAAAACAATCGAAGATGAGTCGAAGACGAATGAAAAAGAATGAACTAATGATGTCGAAGCGCGATCCACGACGCACTTCGACGACCTGGGACAATGAAAGGTTGAGGAATGTCGTCGTCGTGACGCGGATAGGACGGCTTGGTGGCGACGATGACGGTGTTTTGAGCGCACAACATGTCATGATCGATAATCATGTTTCGTCTGTGCGAACGAGGGATGCGGAGAAAAAGCTGCGTGCACCAAACCGTGTACGGCGACGCGTGCACTGAACGGGCGACGTCGATGCAGAAATATCCAAACGCGTCAGTTCTCCGGCGCCTTGGTAGGCAGCACGGCGAGACGACTAGGGAGGAAACTTCATGGATTCGCTCGTACAGTTCGATCGCGCGATGAGCCAGCGTGCCACATAAATGTACGCCGACGATGACGACCGTTTTCGTTGGTCCTGCCCTCGCGATTTCACGAATGAAAGTCTCCGTCTCGTCGTGAAATGCATCCAGCGCGTGAAAAGTCAAGCGCTCGCCAAATGACTCGACGTGCTCGACGTTCATCGTCGTATCGTTATCGATCATAAAAACCCGAGCATTTGGAAATTCACTCGCGAGAACGATCGATACGAATCCTCGTCCGCTGCACAAATCGAAGAGGATTAAGTCTCCGCCATCGTCCTCTGCCTTTGCGTTTGTCCTCGTCCTCCTCCCTTCGATCGCCCGTCGCACCGCCGCGAGCGCGCCGTACGCCTCCGTTATTTCTTTCTTCAAATGATTCTTCTTGCTCAGGGACTCGAACGCGCGGTCGTTCACCAATCGCGACCTCCACGCGCTCGCCTCGAACGCTCGTCCGTGAGCGTTTGCGCTGTCAAAGGTGATGAAATCCACCGCGCGCGTCTTCGTCAGCCTCGTCGACGCCTCCATCACATCATCGATCACGCATCGCCCGATGGCATCAGCGAACGACGGAGGGAGTTCGCGTTCGCGTTCGCGTTCGCGTTCGCGTCCGTCGTTCGCGTTCGCCAACGTCACGACTTCGTCGCGCTTGTCGACGCCGCGACGTGATGTGCCCGCCCGCGCGCGCGCGCGGCGCGCTCCACCGTCATTCAACGACGCGATCGTCGTCGAAAGAAAGCTTCATGACATCGAGCGAAAGCTTCATCGCGGTGGAGAATGCGTTCCACACCGGGGCGTACGAACGAGCGATAGAGGGGGCGATGAACGCCCGAGCGAACGCGCGAACGGGGGCGGAGAGAGTCGCGCTCGATGACTACCGCGCGCGCGCGCACGTCGCCCTCGGGAACGGCAAGGTGCGAGGGACGACGGACGACGACGGACGACGACGGACGAGACGGGGGTTGGAATGGAAAGAGTACGAGCGATCGACGATATCGCGAACGTCGAAGGGAGTTTTCGGACGATAGACGCACTGACGACGACACGATTCGCGCGCTCGAATTAGGTTGTGATCGACACCACGGGCGAGGACGCGCCGGCGTCGGCGCGAGCGGTGAAACTCCTGGCGCGATACACCGTGGGAGAGAACGCGGAGGACATCGTGCGTGAAATAACTGCGATGTGCGAAGACGCTGGAGGGGCACAAGATGCGACGGTACAATTGATGGGAGCGACGATCCTTGCGCGCGAGGGCAACGTCGTCGAAGCGATGAAGTGCTGCCACACCGGGTTGTCTTTGGAGTTAAACGCCATGATGGTGAATTTGTTGTGCGTCATAAATCGACCTGAGCTGGCAGAGAAACAGGCAAAGATGATGCAAGCCGTGGATGACGATTCAACGATTGTGCAGCTGGCGTGCGCTTGGGCGAATGTTGCAAATGGTGGGAAGAAGATCCAAGACGCGTCGTACATTTATCAAGAGCTCGGAGATAAATACGGGTGGACTCCGAAGCTGTACAACGGTTCTGCGGTGTGTTACATGATGATGGGTTCCTACGACGATGCCGAACGGGAGTTGTTAGAGGCGATCGCGAAAGATGCGAAAAACCCCGAGACGTTGGCCAACTTGGCAGCGTGTGCTGCGCACCTCGGAAAATCATCCACTCGGTTCATCAACGCCATCAAGGCTCTGGGCGTGCCCAGCGAGGCGCTGGCTCGAATCGAAGGATACGAACGCGATTTCGCCCGCGCGGCGACGGCCGCGGTGAACGCATAGAGCGATCGCTCGATATATTTGTGTAATACTAGTTTCATGACCGTATGGATTTTCAAAACGTTTTTTAAAAATTGATGTGAGAGCGACTGAAAGCTGTCGTCACTTCGCGCCACGCGTCGCCGTTCGCGAGCGCCATCGATCGAGCGCGTTCGACATCCTAAGCTGTCGCCTTAAAAAGTCGATGCCGTCGTCGTCCTCGAGATGATTGCGCGACAGCTCGACGACTCGTTTCGTGGTTTCACGTACTCCACTCTCGCCGACGCCGATCCCGAACGACGGCGCGTTCGCGACGCGCACGACGCCGCGATCGATAATGTCTTCAACGCGTCAGATGTGGGTCTCAACCTCGATCGCATGTCCTTAGCGCTCGTCAGCGGTGAGGCTGCGCGTGCGTTGCAGATTTTGAAAGAGACGCCGAAGGTGGATGCACGGGCGCTCGAGGCGAGGAAACCGGGCACGATGCGGCTTGAAATCCAAAACGTGAAACCCAACGTACAAGATTTAGGGCGCGTCATCGTCCGCGACGGGCGCGACGAAGCGCGTTCGGATAGACGGGGTGACGTCGGCGTGGCGCCGCAAGTCGTGAGCGTCAACGATGCTCCGCGCGAAGCCGGGTTCTCCTTCGACGACGATGACGATGAGTTGGCGCACATCGACGTGGATGAGATTGTAAAACAGCGACAGCGCCCGATCGGGGCGATGGCGGCGCCCGCGAGGGAGACATCGCGAGTGGGTACGATGGTGTCGCAAGGTCTCGGGGCAACACGGTCGGTGCCCAAATCGGTGGAGACGCGAACACCGACGCCGGCGCTGACGAGCGCAAGTCAAGCGCCACCGCTCGATGGAAGCGGCGCGGATTGGATTTGCGAACATGGCGCATTGCTTCGCGAATGTCCTCATCGCGCGGCGCACGCGCAAGCTTTGAGACCGGTTTTGGAACATTTGGTGTTTCAATTGGAGGATGATGACGTCTCATTGAAGAATAGCGATCGAAAGCTGTTGCAGCATCAACGCAACGAGGCAGAGACGATCGTTCGGGCGTGCTCAGGAGCGCTCGCAACGAGTGCTCCAGCGAGTGCTTCGCAAGTACATTACGGACGCCAGGAATACCAAACCGCGCCGCCAGTGGGGAACGCGATGGGCGCGCCTGCGTCGTATCGCTCCAATGTGTCGTCGTCCTATGCGGCGGCGACCCCGATGAATTACTCTTCAGCTAAGGCACCACCGGCGCAAAACTTCAACGAGCTTGCTTCTTGGGCTGACGATGATTTCCAATTCGATGATGCTTTACAGATCGATCAAGAGCGGCCTGTGATACCTATGAATGGTATCGGAATGGTGAATGCAAGTGCCAATATTCAACCCGTGAACTGTCAGATCAACTGCGGAGACGCACAAGAGTGGGGGCGTAGCGATTACCCATGGAGCAACCTGTGTCAAAACACTCTCAAGAACACGTTCAATGCAAAGTCTTTCCGTGGTTTGCAGTTGCAAACCATCAACGCAACCATGGCTGGGAGAGATTGCTTGGTGTTGATGCCGACTGGAGGTGGAAAATCACTATGCTATCAGTTGCCTGCGGTAATCAAGCCAGGAATCACAGTTGTCATCTCGCCCTTAATTTCACTGATCCAAGATCAGCTCTATCACCTCGCTGAAATGCATATTCCAGCTACGGTGCTATCTGCGGCTAAAGATAGCGACAATGCGATTTACGAAGACCTCAATTTGGCGACACCAGAGTTGAGGCTGCTATACGTCACTCCAGAGAAGGTTGTTCGAAGCGGTAAATTGAAAAATGCGCTCCAGAGACTGTACGATAGAGGGATGCTGAACAGATTTGTTTTAGACGAAGCACACTGCATCAGCGCATGGGGGCACGATTTTAGAAAGGATTACACTGAATTGCGAGGGTTGAAGTACTTGTTTCCGACGACACCAATCATGTGTTTGACGGCAACGGCGACGCGAAGAGTTCAGGACGACATCGTGCACCAGTTAAACTTGCCGAAGTGTCTGCGTTTCTTTGATACGTTCAACAGAACAAATTTAACGTATGAAGTACATTCGAAGGTGAAAGGTAAGCAGATGGCGAATTTAATTAAAGATTTGATTGTCGAGCGTGGGTTGGTGAAGAATTCCCGCGTACAGAGCGGCATAGTGTACTGCTTCAGTCAGAATGACTGTGATATTCTTGCATCGGCGTTAAGTAAATCAGATAATACAGTTGGCGATAAACAACGTTTCCCCAAGGGCCTTCGAGCTCTACCTTACCACGCTGGCTTAGCCGAGAGTGTGCGGAAAAAGAATCAAGAGGAGTGGGGCCGTGACAAGGCACAAATTATTTGTGCAACAGTAGCGTTTGGCATGGGGATAAATAAACCAAACGTACGGTTTGTCTTTCACCATAGCATGCCAAAGTCTCTGGAGGCGTATCATCAGGAGAGTGGCAGAGCGGGCCGTGATGGCGAACATGGTTTGTGTATTCTTTTCTACAGTTGGGGCGACGCGTCGAAGGCGCGAAGTATGTTAATCGATAGCAGTCGAAGAGAACGGTCGGCTCCGGCAGTTCTCACGAACAACCTTGACTCGCTGAACACGATGGTGTCCTATTGTGAAAATCTTGCTGATTGCCGACGAACGCAGTTGATGGGACATTTTGATGAACGTTTCAATCGATCTCAGTGTCGTGGAATGTGTGATTCCTGCCAAGCCATAGCGCGAGGAGTCAAGTTTGAGCCAGTAGACGTGACAAATTACGCACTGGGAATACTGAACATTACAAGAGCGACGCCAGAAGGTATCGGAATCGGTCTGCTCGTGGACGTGTTCCGTGGTTCAAGTGCCAAGGCGGTGACGCAAAAGCAGTACAATAGGCTTCCTGGTTTTGGCTCTGGTAAGACCATGGACAAATCTGAGGCTGAACGCTTGACTCGAGCGATGGTTCTGCGAGGATACTTGTCTGAGCGCTCGGTTCGCAGCGAGAATGGTGGACCATTTGCTACGACTGTGACGACCGTGCATTTTAACAAGGAGCGAGCACAGCGCTTGCAAAACGGTCAAGAAGTGTTCACGTTGCCGTTTGAGAAGAAGCAAACTTCGAATCGCAAAACGCCGGTGCCAACGGTGGTGACCATGCCGCACGTTGGCACGCAGCCCGGGACTCAGCCGAACGTAGACGATTTCCTTGACGATTCCCTTAATCCTGGGGCTGTGGCTGGTAAACGACGAGAGGAAGATATTTGCCAACGCGTATTTGACGCTTTGTTGGAGTGGCGTGAGCGCACGGCTGATGCACTCAACTTGAAAGACGGCCGAGGCATGGGAGAGGGTCAACAACCACCCATCGATCTTAATGTAGTTTGTTCAACTGGGTTGATGGATAAGCTTAAAGTAGAACGACCGCGCTCGAAGGATGCCGTGGATGCCTTCTCGCAGAAGCTCGAGAACGCGCGCGAACGAACAATGTTGAAGAACTACAGTTCCATGGGAATGATTGACGTGATCAAGCAGGCGGTTGAATGCGCTGAAAAAGACATCCCGAATCCATATCTCGAGAACAGTAGAAAAGATGAGGAATTCAACGAAGATGAATATCAAGAAGACTACGGTGACGACGTATTGCATCGACGAAAATCGTTGCGACTTTCCCAAGGTGCCGCTCCTTCTGGTGAAGCATCACCAGCGTGGAAGAAAGCGCGAAGAACTTCGGAAACGAATTCAATGTAGACATAGTTATAATAATAATACATTAATTGATGATATCACTGATATAGATCGCAAAATACAAGAACACAAGAGTTTTCCTCCTGCCTTTGCCGTTTCCACAGCAAGCCTCATTCGTAGACCCCCGGCTTATCAAAGATGCCCAAGAACGATGCGGCGAAGGTTTTCATGAGAAAGTACGACAAATTAACCATCGCGCTCTGTGGCACCGCCGCGGTGGCTTATGCTGCGGCCAAGTACTACGACCTTGAGGACGCGCCTGCCGATTTCTCAGTCATCAGTTGGTTGAAAGGCGATTACGACGCCGTCGCTGCCGAACGAAGCGCCGCCGCCGCGAGCAAAGAGAAGTGAAGCACAGTGTATTTTATATTTAGCCCGTATATTCGTGCCCGAAACATTAGTCATGTGATGGTCGTTTACACGACCCACTGAACGCGAGCGACGGGGCACGCGCTCGAGCGTTACTTGTACTACCGTGGTAATATCAAACAAAAGAAACATTTCTGTGTATTCTCCGAATGTGTTTTGACGTGACTTTATGATATTTAGTTGCAATCTATCTAGAAGAAGTTTACGCGAAAATGCGCAAGTTGTGATCAGCGCTTCCAACAGCGAGAGATCGCGCATCGGCGCCAAAGGCGACAGCTTTGACGGGTTTGGTGACCTCAAACTCCTTGATCAAGTCCCACGTTCCCTTGACTTGGTAAATGCGGGCGTTGGCTCCACCAGTGGCCAGATACGAACCGCTGTGATCAAATGCCACAGCTGATGAACCGGCATGATCGATTTCGTTCACGATTTTTGACTTACGCAGGTCCCAAACCTTGACGCTGTCTTTCGCGGATGTGGCGAGGTAGTAGCCATTCTCGCTGAAAGACAATCCCGTGATTTCGCTCGTGTGTCCATCTAATTGAAGCAACTTCCGTGCATCCTTCGCGTCCCAAATTTTAACTACAGAATCCTTCGTACCCATGCCTAAAATCACGCCATCCGGGTGGAAACTACCGCAGGTGATCGCTGAGTCCGAGTCGTCGTTCACCAAAGCAAGGCACGAATTCGTCGCAATGTCGTGGAAACCCCAAGTTTTGTCGGATGAAGTAGACACAAAATAGCTGAGGGAGGGGTGAACGCTTATGCTCGTCACTTCTCCTGTGTGATCAGCAAAGTTTGCTGCTTCGGTACCGTTCGCGTTCCAAAGCTTGACGATTTTGTCAGCACCACACGACAACACTTTGTCGCCGACAAACTTGACATCCAAAACCTTCTTGGTGTGTCCGCTGAACAACTGCGTTCTTTGCGAGCTAGATTTGTCAAAAAGTGCAACAGTGTGATCATTACTTGCCGTTGCGATGATGCTGTCGTCGCCAGGCTTCACCGCCACAGCGTTGATACCGCCTGAAGTTGTCTTGTGCATCGCTTGCGTCACCGTGGCCTTGTAGCAACTGATATCTCCCACAGACGCCAAAGTGCTCGAGATTTCGCGCTTCTTGCGCCCACTTGAAAGCGCCTTGCACGTCGCATCCATATTAGCGATGATCTCAGCTGGAAAACCCGATCTTTTCTTCTTGGAATCAGGCTCACCTTGATCCGCCGCCGCGCCGCGCTTGCTCGCGCTCCCCTTTGCGTTTGCGAGCGCATCTCTGGCGTCTTCCCTCTCCTTCATCAATCGCGCGATCACGCGACACGCAGCATCATGTTGGTACAATGCATGGCTCAACTCCTGACGCGTGGACTGTAATTCTTTACGCAACGAATGTGTCTCGAGCATCAACGCGTCCCATTCGTTGTGAAACGCGCTCAGTAACCCCGGCACCGACATCGTCGCCTCCGGTCGTGGGTTCACCCATTTCTGCGGCTTAATCTCGATCAAATCTTCAACACTCAGCGGTTCATCCGTCACTGGACACTTTCCATGTTCCTACGTCGCGTCTTTCGTCAGTCATTTCGTCGCCGATCGCGTGGAACTAACCCTTCGCGACTGGTCGTCCCATTCATCCGTCTTCCTTCGACGTCCTCCACCTCGTTCGACGCCCGTAAAGGACCCAGGCGTTGAATCCACATCACGCCCATGTCATTCCCCTGGCTCGGCCCGGTCCGCCCGGTCGTCCTCGTCACCCGTCGTCCTCGTCCTCGTCCTCGTCCTCGTCGTCGAATCGTCGCCAACGCCCGCGCGCACCTCGATCGCTTTGACGATCAACGCTTTTTCGTACACCACCCCGCGCGCGGTGACCACGGGCGCGATCGGGGACGTCCCGGATATCGCGCAAAACATCCCGAGGCCGTCGCTGCGGCGTCGTCGCCCGTCGCCCGTCGCCCGTCGCCCGTCGCCCGTCGCCCGTCGCCCGTCGCCCGTCGTCCTCGATCGATGGGCTCGATCGATCGATGGCGACCTCGATCGACAT
>Ga0222712_10003800_pt1 | contig 16187 bp, 26 predicted proteins | sample C33_657DmetaG_FD_165043 | JGI IMG/M metagenome (GOLD analysis project Ga0222712, IMG submission 165043) | Estuarine water microbial communities from San Francisco Bay, California, United States - C33_657D | ecosystem: Environmental > Aquatic > Marine > Unclassified | place: USA: California...
TACTATACTAGGGAGCTCAAATATGAGCCCATGAAAATAGGGGTTCATCTGTTCAACTTCACAGAACAGAAGCTTTATGGTGAGGCATAAACCATTATTCATATAGTCAGGTGGCGGAATTGGTAGACGCTATTAACCTTAGTTGAGTAGTCTCATTAATCAACTGTAAAATAAGAGACGTACAGGTTCGAATCCTGTCCTGACTGCAATTAAACTTATGTATGGATGGTTAGCCCTGGAGATAATGTCAAAGGGGACTATCTATATAACTAAAACGAATTACTAATCCTTTAAATAACAATCCACATGGAAAAAACCTTAATTAGAAGTAAGTTATTTACTCTAAAACTCCTTAAAAACACAGTATTATTTGGTATAAGCTATGATAAGCCTGACTTATACATAGCTTTCTTATGCTTTATATTGGAATTCAACTTCCGTAAAGCAAAGCATCCACAAACCTTTTAGGTTCAATGGTAAAATGGTGGTATTCCACTGGTTAAATTAAAATCAGCTCCTGCGTTTCTACGTGGGGGCTCTATTTATTAACTAACTAATCATTCATAATGAAAGAATTCAACTTAACTAGTCCTTTTACAGGTGAAATTATCCCTGTAACTGTGAGCTTAAAGAAGTACAACAATGGTAGAACAGCCATTGAGTTATTAGAAAACGACCCAGAAATTGGTCCTGTTCCTTATGCTGTAGCTACAGTTAACATGCCTGATGTGTTACTAGCTGACAACGAAGTGTTAATTAAAGACTATTCAGAGAACGAAGGTGTACTAGATTTCCTTATTAGGTATAATATAGTTACACCAACACCTAATGGTATACATTCAGGGTTTGTATGGATTCCTGTTGCAATCCTAAACGATGAATCTGTATGGGGTGAAGTACCACGAGCTTATTGTATGAACGAAGAACCTGAATACTATAATCTAATGCCTCCACCGCCAGATGAAATTAACCTAGATACAGGTAAATGCATGTGGATCATTAAAGACTACCGTATATGGGCTAGCAGCTACCAAGAAGCTGTAGAATTATTACCACTTATTGAATCATTTTAAATACTAACTAATTATGTCATTTAGAGATACTAAATTCGATCATGCAGAAGATAACTTCCATTTAGCATTAGGAATTACTTCTGAAATCAAAACTATATGCAGAGAACGTATATTCTTTGCATCACTTAGCAATGCATTACAAGCAGAAGAACTGTTTGATGATTTAGACGATGCACCAAAAGAGTTTAAAACCGTAACTGGTGACTTACAGAGGTTGATACCTATGATTACAAGTCCAATTGAGTATGACTACACTCTTCTTGTATTCATGATGTACCAGCGTATGGCTAAAGAGGTGTATAGTCATTATAGAAATACCAAAGAAGATCCTGCAGCATCTCGTGAAGAGCAAATTAAAATGCAGATCATCAAAGGTATAATGAAGCTTAAAGAAATGAAGGATCGTGAAGAGTCTGGTGAAAGTAACACAGATGATGACGATGATAATACAGAAGTGCTAAGTAAAGATAGCCTTACAGAGCGTATTAAGCTTGTTAAGAAAAGCGGATACAATTTTGATAAGTATTTATCTTTATTACGTAGCACAGATATTATATCTTCACGTAACAACAAATCAGATTTTGATATAACTGATTTATTATCAGGACTATTTTCAAAAGATGATGACGATTAATTTTTCATAGAGGGTTAACAAGGTGTTAGAAGGGAGAGATTATGTCTCTCCCATTCTTTTTAACTTTCTAAAATTTACAGACCACACTTATGAAGTTTAACAATCCTCGTATACAAAAAGGTTTTGGTCAAGCTACTAGTTTAGTTATGCGTGATCCTGAAATATCTTTACGAGACAAAGGTTTATATGCATATTTATGCACTTACGCTAATGCTACTAATAATGAACTAGTAGTAAGTGTGCATAGAATGGCATCAGAATGTGGTATTACTACGTCAACTGTTAAACGTGCACTTGAATCTTTAGAAGAAAAAGGTATAATAGCACGTATATATCAAGGACCTAGAGTTACAAAGCTTACCGTTATATTGAAATAAAAATCTTAAGGCAAGTGGGACACGTGCACATATATTAGGTGTAAATACACGCTAGTATATGAATAAGTCCTTGTCCCCACGCCATGTTATTGAGGGTTGTGTGATAATATCAGATGGAGCTCTACTCTGCTAAGGTAGAATGCTGTCAGGTGCTATACACAGCTCTCATACGTTATTAACTGATTATAGTAACACTAAGTAAGACGTAAGCGTAAGCTAGCATTGGTCTGCTGTAATAGTTAATTAATTAAAGTCTGATCCCAGGAGCTAAATAGCGTATTAACTAAATTAGTCAGGGCAGTATCAAGTGAGCGGTTCCATCACTCTGTGGTTGCAAACTAAGAGTGGTCATACCTAGTAACAGTCGATCAGAACAGCACTAGACCCATAAGAACTATGGAACCCTGGGATAGACTTTTAATTCTGCATTTATTAACAATTCCATATAAATTCACGTAGATGAAAAATTCAAGAAAAATTGGAAACATTTTCCAAACCAATGACTATTCTCAGTTTAAAACAAGAGCTGATAATAGACCAGTTAAACAATCTAACGTACAAAAACTAATCAAGAGCTTTGAAGTAATGGGACAAAAAATTCCAATCAAGGTAGATTCTGATATGTACGTATTGGACGGACAACATCGTTTAAAAGCATGTATGCATTTAAAGATGCCAGTAACATTCATCATAGATAATGATGAAATGACAACATCAGAGATAGCACAATTACAAGCAACTGCTAGTAAATGGAATTATGCTGATTATGCACACAGTTTTGCAACTGATGATGATTTAGTAGATTACAGATTGTATAGAACATTCTGTGCTACTTACCCAGAGTTTCCACACAGCACTGCTATTCTTATGTTAGCAAACCAAAGAACAGCTGGTGGTAACGCACATGATTTATTTATTTCAGGTAGATTTAAAGTTAAAAGCTTTAATAAAGCTAAAGACATTGCTGAAACCTTGAGAAAAATGTCTATTTATTATAGAAACTATAACCGTAAAGGGTTTGTGTCTTCAATCATTGTGATGATGAATCATAAAGACTACAGTCAAGAAAGACTATTTAGAAAGCTTCCTAAGCGTTGTAAAGAAATCCATGATTTTAGTAAGACTGAAGATTATCTAGACACTTTACAGGATATCTATAACTGGAAAGAGACTAAAAAAGTATATTTCCATTAAAAATATTACTAGATTGAAGTTTTAGTGGTATGATTACCGACCACTTTCTATGTCCTCTTAGTATTACACTGTAGAGAGCCATTGTTTAACCGGTCATTTAGTAACAGTTGATGAAGTACTAAGTCTGGAAGCTACTTATATGTATCCGAGTAGCAAAAGCAGAATAATTCAACGGTAAATTTTTCCAGGTCTGACCCAGTTACGTTAGTCAACGAATCAAAAGTGGTGGGAGTAACATCTCACCACTTTTTAAACTTAAACTTATGGATAAGCAATTATTCTTACTCTGTAGCTGTTACAGCCCAGAACATCAAATTATTATACATTTAGATGAAGGTGGAGACATGTTTCCACCTGAAGCTTATGTACGTATACATTTAGTAAGACAGTCTTTTTGGTACCGTCTTATACACGCAATTAAATACGTACTTGGATATAAGTCTAAGTATGGAGCATGGGATGAATTTATTTTAGATAAAACTCATGCAGAATCTCTTAGAGAAGTAGCTAAACACTTAGATGATGAAACAGTATACTAAACTACCTATACCTAAAGGCACAGCATGGGATTATAAAAGATTTAATAATAGACTCTTAAGAATCATACACTGGCGTATAAAAGATTTCTTTCATGGTATATGGAATATCATAAGATGGGCACCAACTATCTATAAAGATAAAGATTGGGATGACTATTATATTACCAAGCTTCTACAAAAGAAGATAGAGCATCAACGTGCTTATTTAGTAGGTGCTAATAGACACACTAATATAGCTAGAGATAATTTTTGGATGACAGTAGTTCTTAATCTTATAGAACGAAAGCATGAAGATTATTATGATATGGAACGTTATAACTATATAGTTCTTAATGATGAAGATATTCTTGGAGATCCATTATCTGAAACTCTTGATGAATATATAGCTAAGTATCCAGGTGCTAAACGTGCTGCTTTAAAAAAGTATGCTAATTATTCACGTATGACTGATAAAGAAACTATTTCTTTGTATATGGCACGTGTACGTCAACAAAAATGTGATGATCTCATTTTTGAAATACTTAAACAATATTCTGCCAAATGGTGGGACTAAATAAATTAACATGAATAACGTTTGGACAAAATCAGCTAATAATTATGCTATAAAAGAAGTTAGTCAACAAGTTCCTCTGCTACCAGTAGGAATATATAAATATCAATTAGATCAATACGAACAACCGTTTCTTACTCAAATAACTGAAAAGTTTCATTTTCCATATAAAATATATGGTGTAGAACGCTCTTTTATAGATAGAGTGAAGCGTTCATGGGCAGAAACCACAGGTAACTTTGGTGTTCTACTTAACGGTGTTAAAGGTACAGGTAAAACTGTTACAGCAGAAATGATCTGTAATGAGATGAATTTACCTGTAATCATTATACCATTTCACCACAAGTCTATTGTGTCTTTTTTAAACGAGATACAACAAGATGTTATTGTATTTATAGATGAGTTTGAAAAGATCTATGACGGTTATAATAATTCATTACTTCCTATCATGGATGGTGCTTTAAAGACTAAGCATAGATTGATGTTCTTACTTACTACTAATGAATTACGTATAGAGCGTAACTTGTTACAGCGTCCTAGTCGTATTAGATACGTAAAGACATTTGAAGACATGACTCTACAAGTAATTATGGAAGTAGTTAATGATACACTCTTACATCCTGAGTTACGTGAGTGCACAATCAAGATGATCTCAGAACTACCTATCATTACTATGGACTTAGTTAAGTCTATTGTACAAGAGGTAAACATTCATCATGAAGATCCTGAGTTATTTAAACCAATCTTTAATGTACACGCAGATAGAGATGAGTTGTTTAATATCAGCTGTATGCGTAATGGAGAAAAAAGACAGATAGCTACGTATGCTAAAATTGATCCTACCTATTTAAATACTCATTCTGTAAATGATGACTTTTACATCAATGGTAGATATATTGGTACCATTACCTCTTATATATCTGAGACACAAATTGTCGTTAAAGAAACATTTGAGGTGAGTGTAGATGATGATGGATCTGTAGAAGATACACAAGTAGATACATTGTATTACTTAGAAAAAGCTACTAAGACACATAAATCTTTTAACTCTTACGCATTTTAGCTATGACAGAAGAAAAATTTATTGAAATAAAAGCTGAATACTTTGAGAATATTAAAAGGATGCTTTTAGAACTAGGTAATATACAACCTACAGTTACAGTGATTGGTAATCACATAAAAGAAGATAAACCAGCTATAGTGCATATTCCATTACCTGCAGAAATAGCAAACTCGGATAACGGTAAACAGATGTTTGTAGATAAGATGATTCCAGATATATCTAAAAAGATCAATGAAAAGTTTACAGTAGATGCAGTTTGTTTTGCTTCTGAAGCATGGTTACGTCAAGCTGATAAAGACGACTATAATCCTGAAACAGATAACTATAAAGAAATACCTATTTCAAAAGAGATATTAATTATATCTATTGATGGTAAAGATGGTAGTAAATCTGATATTTATGAGATTAAAAGAGACGGTAAGTCTATTAACTCTGATGGAGATCTAATAGACACAATTGAATTAGAACCACTTCCTGAATTAGGAGAAACTTATAATACTAATACAGGAAGATTTAGTAATCTTTACAAAAAATTTAGTAAATAGTAATTTATAACCGAGAGTTTTAACTCTCACATTTTATATAATATATGAGGAGCAATTGGTTCACATCATTATTTGGTAAATCTAGAATACAAGAATTAGAAGATCAAGTTGATGACTTAGAAAAAGAAGTTATTGATCTTAGATTAAAGCTACATGAGAAACAAGAGCATATTGACAAAACTAATGCGTATTGGAAGAAAAAAATGCACCAAAACAGCAAAAAAGATAAGTTATAGCTCTATTATCCGTAGAAAATAATAAAGGTATTTGTAGATAGTTAGACATATGTTAGCTTTATATGCACATAAAGCTTAAATACATGCTCTACCAGTTACCAAATGGAAAAGTAATTGAAATAAGTACTGAGCAGTATTTTGATATGACTGATGAAGAGTTAGAATATTTAATAGCTTATAACTACGGTGAGACATTAGAAGATCCCTGGTTTGGCTCTGTATTAAGTAAAGGAGATAATTCTAAAGCAGAAGAAATACAAGATACTATCATAGAACTTACTGATATCCCAGTTTCTGAAAAACTGAGTGATCCAGACATTGACTTTCAGATAGAAGAAGATTAAATTTAGTCTTACAGTTTTAACTCAAGCCTTAGCTAACGCTAGGGCTTTTTTATTTATAATTTATAACAATTATCAACATGAACAAAGTCACAGTAGCAGCCGACAAGAACGGCAACGTAATTGGTGTATCACCAAACAATCCAGAATATGGCTGGATTAGAGTAGAGCAAAACGCACGTGTCATCAGTGACCGTGGATGGTTACGCAATTCTAAAAGATCTGCGTTAATTAAAGGTAAAGTAGAAGATTTAGTAGCTTCTAACTATAAAGAAGGAGAAGAAATTACAGGTAAAATTATTGTAATAGAATCTCATGATCCATTTAACCCAGAAAATCCTGATAGAGATATCAAGTTAGCTGGTGATACAGGTGTAATCTGTCGTGTAGACGATCAACCTATTTACCGTCAAACATTCTTTACGCCTAATGTAAATGCTCAAGATGAGCTTATTATGCATACAAATACAGAAGAAATTAAAGAAGTACAATCTGCACAACGTGCTATTGGTTCTTTAAAGAATATCCGTACTAAAGAGTTTGAAACAGAACTATAATTGACATAGTGTATAAATCCCCCTAGGGAGCTTGGAGAAATCTGAGCTCCCAATTTTATTTCTAATCCATTACATAACTCCAGCTATATGCATAACAATCAAAACAAAACCGTATCTGCAAACTCTAAAGGTATAGTTGTATCTTTCAGAGACGTAAACAAACATAAGTTCATACCTTATGACAGTCAGTACGTAAAGCAAATTCAGCTACATGGTACAGCAAAGTATCAGCAGCTTGAAGTTGAAGTATTTAACCCTACTCAAAGAAGAATATATGATGAAGCCTTATATGGTTTTGCTATATACTCACCTAAAGAGATACAAGAGTTATCTCCTTCTAAAAAACATTTTATACAAAAGAATTATCACAGAGTACAGAGGTTCCTAAATAAATGGAAAGAGGAGCTTCTAAACCAACGTATTGATAATTATTTGTTAGAACTCTTTTACAAATCTCCTTTAATCAAAGAATTTGTAGAATTATCACGTGCTGAATATCAGTTTGCAAACGAAAATGAACGTTTAACAGATGAAGTGATAGCACGTAAACTTGTTGAATTTAAACTTTTGCCATCTAATTTCTTTAACTTAATTTAGTGTAATTATGCAATATACATTTGTAATTAATGGTACAGCACAGCTTGTACTTATTCCAGAAAACGAGTTAGATCGTTTACTTTTAGAACGTACGCTTGAAAATGGTGCTACAATTGAAGTATCTAAGATTTCACAACCTGTTAGTATTTTAGGTAAGCCTGTTACGGATAGTTATGTACTAAAACGTAAAGTGCATTCAACTACAACAGCTTTAAATGTAAGAGATGATTCAAGCGAAGACTAAATTGTGTGCTGGTTGTAACCAGTTAAAACACATTTGGAAAGCTCATGGTAAAGATAAATACTGCAAGGAATGCTGGTATAGCATTGAGAAACCAAAGTCTATAGCTCCCATATCTAAAAAGATGCGGGAGACTGTAGACCAGTATTCTAAAATGCGTACAGCATACCTTGTAGTAAATACTTTATGTAAAGCTAAACTATCAGGTTGTACAACATTTGCTACAGATGTACACCATAAAGCAGGTAGAGGTGAAAACCATCTAAAAATTGCTACATGGTTACCAGTATGTAGAACTTGTCATACTTGGATAGAATTACATCCTAAAGAAGCTAAAGAGCTTGGACTATCAGAAACAAGATTATAACCAAAACAAATAACCTATGAAATATAAAGTAAAATCATGGCTAATCACATTTATTATAATAATGACTTGTGCATTTGCAATACATATAAATTTAATGGGGGAATTTATATTGTTTTTGCTTGGGCTTTTAACTATTTATATAATAGCATACTATATTGAAGATTTCCTAAATAGAATACATTATAAATAACCAAAACAAATAACCTATGAGTACAGAAGAAAAACTATTGGACTATCCGTATCCAAATAAACTTCTAGATGAAGATGGCTATCCTACTACAGAAGCTCTTTTGTATATCAGAAACTGGGGCACTGAAACAGTAGATGGTGATTATAGATTTGGTAAATGGTTTACTACTCCTGAAATCTATCCATTAATAGATTACATAAAGTCAATCTACACATATGATGATGCTATTAGAGAGGAAGATGGTCTGTTAGAGATTCATACTTTTGGTTGGTCTGGAAATGAAGAAATCATTTATGAGCTTAAGAAAACTAGCTTATGGATGTTCAAGTTTGTAGCACAACAGACTGGTGGACATTATTACTTCCGTCTTGATAGAGATAGTGAGTATACATGGTCTGTAGAGAAAGTAAAAGATTAAATAAAAAGATAATGGTAAAAGAAAATAGAAGAAACCTATCAGGTGTATACATCTTCCATAAATTTGATGAAGATGACCGTAGACAACCTACCTGTTTTGAAGATTGTCCTGTAGAAAAGCAGGATGAATGGTTAGATAGTTTAGATCCAGAAGCTGTAAAAAATTTAGCTAAACATCTAGCTACTACGCTAAGAACTATTGGAGATCATTTTGACTTAATTAGTGCTTCACAAGAAGATGTTTAAAATAAATAATTATGGAAAACTTCCAAGAACTAAGAGATAAATACAGAACAGCTGTAGTTCATTTCTTAAATAGATATGAAAAACAAGTATCTGAACACATTATAGATGTTATGATATCTGTAATGATGACTAGAGACAATGTTTTACAAGGCGGTAGTTTTGTACAAGCAGTAGTAGGTAACAATTTAAGAGAAGCTATTAGTAGAGCTGATAACGATTGTAGCAATAACTTAAAAATTATTACTATATGCTGTCACAACTGCTATGTGGAAACAGAACTTTTATATGAGTAAAAGAGAAGAAATCCAACAAGAAGCTCTTGATATAGCTACTAAACACAAACGATGTGGTTTAGCTATATCAATGGGTGTTGGCAAAACCTTAATAGGTTTAAAATACATAGACTACTTTCAGCAAGCAAACATGTATAAACTGAAAGTATTGGTGGTAGCACCTAAGTTATCAATCTTTGATAGCTGGAAAGACGATTCTGTTAAGTTCAATATACCAATTGACAATGTAGAATTTACTACTTATCTATCTCTAAATAAATGTGATCCATTTATGTATGATATAGTTGTCATGGACGAGTGCCACAGTTTACTCATTAGTCATACCTTATTTCTAAATAGATTTAAAGGTAGGATACTTGGGTTAACCGGCACTCCTCCTAGACATATGCAATCAGAGAAGGGTAAGATGGTAAGTACATATTGTCCAATGATGTATAAATACATTACAGATGATGCTATTGATGATAACATTCTTAATGATTACAGAATTATAGTTCATAGACTTTCTTTATCTACTGATAATACTATACCAGTAAACATGAAAGATAAACAGTTTTGGACGTCAGAGCAGAAAAACTATGAATACTGGACTAAACGTCTAGTAGAAGCTCAGACTAAAAAACAGGAACAGATATCTTCTGTAATGAGAATGCGTACTCTCATGGATTTTAGAACCAAAGAAGACTATACTAAGCAGCTAATGAATGATATAGAAGAAAAGTGTATTGTATTTTGTAATACGCAAGTTCAAGCTGATAGAATCTGCAAAGATTCATATCATTCAAGTAATCCAGATGCTGAAGAAAACCTTCTTAGATTTAAAAATGATGAGATAGATAAGCTATCATGTGTACTACAGCTAAACGAAGGTGTTAACATACCTAATCTTAGAGCTGGTATTATAATGCATGCATATGGTAATGAGCGTAAAAGCAATCAACGTATAGGTAGATTACTAAGACTTAACCCTAATGATACATCTATTGTGCATATACTATGCTATAAAAATACTGTAGATGAACGTTGGGTTAATGAAGCTCTTAAAGATTTAGATCAAAGTAAAGTCAAACATTTTGACGTAAAAATTGAAACAGATGAATCAATCTTTTACAGGTAAGCTTATAAAAAAGAATGGGAGACTAGAGTTTTCTAGTCTCACCCAATCTAAACAGTTTGAACACTACGCTTCAGACGTACCTGATGGTATGATAGTAGAGTGTTTTTACGAAATAACACATGATGATGGCACGCTTCCACAGCTAGCTAAACTTCATGTATTAATACGACAGCTTGCCACACATATTGGTGAGACTGTAGAGAATATGAAAATCTTAATTAAAGATCGTGCTGGTCTTTGTATATCTAGAAATGTAGCCGGTAAAGAATACTTCTTAGCTAAAAGCTTTGGAGATTGTTCTAAAGAAGACTTATCTCTAGCTATACAAGCAGCTATAGAAATAGGTGAAGAGATTAATTTTCCGGTAGGTTAACTTCTTTCTCTTCTATCAATCCTAATTCTTCAGCTTTATCTTCAATAGCTCTAACTAGTAACACTACAGTGAATAAGTGAGACATCCAGTCTTCTGTGATCTCTTTCTTTTCAACAATAGCTGTTTCAAATTCTTTAATTTGATCCTCAGTCTTATCTTCTGCAAGATGTACTAGTAAGTCTTTAAGTTTTAGATAGAACGCTGTACCGATAGCTACATTAACCACAGCATCGTTCTTAATTACTTTCATTTTTTCCATAAAATATATGTTTATTATACAAATCTAATAAAATTTCATGACAGAGACCATAAATCTTGACGAAATTAAATGTAAGCTTGTAGAGCGTCTTAAACCTTCTGGGTGGACAGATAAGCTTAAAGGTTTCATACAGTCTAGTGACTTTGATAACATCTTAGAAACTTTATATAAACAAAGAGGGGAAGGTAAACGCTTCACACCTCCACTTAAGCACGTATTTAGTGCATTTCAGAACTGTCCAATAAATGATCTTAAAGTGGTAATAATTGGACAAGATCCCTATCCACAATTAGGTATAGCAGATGGTATGGCATTTTCCTGCAGTTTATTAGGTAAACCACAACCAAGCTTACGTAACATATTTGAAGCTATAGAACATACAGTTTACCAAGAATGGCCTACATATCAAGATCCAGATCTTACTCGTTGGGCCAAACAAGGTGTATTATTACTAAATACAGCTTTAACCTGTGAGGTAGGTAAAATTGACTCACATGCTAGCTTGTGGCATGACTTTACTATGTATGTATTAGATATGCTGAACTTAACAAACTCAGGTTTAATCTTTATACTACTTGGTAAAAAAGCACAAGAGTTGGAGCCCTTTATAGGGCAAAATCATTATATACTTAAAGCTTCTCATCCAGCTTCTGCAGCATATACTAAAACAGTATGGGACTGTAATGATGTATTCAATAAAGCTAATGAGATAATTAAAGCTAATAATGGTCCTTTATATAAAATCAATTGGTAAACTTAAATAAATAAAAATGGCAGTTAACAAAGTGGAGATCTATGTATCTCAAATTCTAGAAGACTTAGACAATGGTCTAACGTGGTTTAAAAAAGATGACTTGGGATATGGTTCTATCCAAGACAAGTACAACGCTAAAGAACAGCAAATTGCTATGATTAGAAAGCATCCAGCTTTAAAGGATGCTGAGACAACAGTGACAGTATTTACTGTGATTGATGATACTAAAGATAAAAACAATGGAGGAACAATCACCTTATCCACTAGTGACAGCTCAGATGAAAAGTCTTTGGAGAGCTTACCTATCACTGAAAGAGTCAACGAGTCACCAACTCACGATACAAGCGTACAAAGCAGCAGTAATGGATCTGTTGGAAAAAGAGACGAACAAGTTTCAGCAGACGAGCTTTCCGCTTTCGCAAATCTCTAAACGTATAAATAGTGGAGAAAATTCTATATTTTCTGCACAAACAATTACTAACCCTGATGGTACAACATCGTGGGTCGATACAACAGTAGATCCTACTGCAGAACAAAAATTTAAATTTAAAAAAAACAGTATGTCAAAGGTAAAGTCACTTACAAAAAAAACTACACAGGAAGTTAGAACTATTGATACCTCACTTATCAATAAGGAAGAAGTATTTAAAATGCTAGCATTAGCAGAAGCTACAGGATTACCATGTCTTCTTGTAGGTCAACCGGGTGTAGCTAAAACCAAAACTGTTATTGACTATGCAAAAGCATGGTTGAATAAAGATGGTAAGATGACAGCAAAAGATTTTGCTGAGAAAATCTACATTTTAGAAACTGATGAAGGTACTAAAGCATCAGAAATCAAGGGTATGCCTGATTTAGGTAAGTTATTTACAGATAATCAGTATGAGCTTAGCACGCCTATTGCAGATGCTGAGATTGTAATTATCAACGAGGTAGACAAAGCTAGTTCAGCTATACGTAATGCTATGTTAGGTGTAATGAACGAGAAGTTCTTATTTAACGGTAAGCATAAGGTACCATGTAAGTGGAAGTTATTTGTAGCTACATGTAATGAGATTCCTAAAGAAGAGAAGAACTCTCCATTTTGGGATAGATTTATGTTAAAGCATACAGTTAACCGTGTATCTGCAGGTGAGATGATTAAATACTACAATAAAGGTGGTCGTGACTACCGTGAGAGATTTAACATTGGTATTCCTAATAAGCAAGAGATTAACGAAGTAGAAATTCCAGTTACTAAGTTAGAAAAATATATGGAAGTAGGTTACAACCATAGCTCTGACCGTACTCTTACTTTCGTACCTACCTTATCTAAAGCAGTATCTTACATCTGGGATATCTCAGTAGATAAAGCTCTTGTAAAAACAGCTCAGATCATGATTGATCAAACTGCAGGTTCTGAACTACAGAATAAACTGATGTCACCAGAAGTTAAAGCAGTAATGAGTAAGGTGGAGATGTTACATAGCTACCAAACTAATGAGCAGCTAGAGCTAGCTATTGCAGAGATTGAAGGTCTAGTTAATACTTATGCAACAAGAGGTATTATGGACTCTGGTCAAGTAAACGAGATTGAAATCTCTATGCAGTATATTCTACAGAATCATCCAGCACGTGTTGATAACACAAATAATACTGAGTTGGAAGATATGATGTCTGAAGTAGAATCTATGCCTATGGAAGCTGTAATGGAGGCTTCAAACCCTTTTTAGCACAGGGTTATAAGTATATAACAGAAAACATGTATTGGAAAAACAACCAAATATATGTTCTTAATAGTATTGGTGAGATGCAGCTTCTTTGTATCTCACCAATTTATAACCCGTAAACTTTAACTAAATGGCTAGTACTAAACAATATAAGAATGTATATACCATTCTTGAGAAAGTAAAAAAAGGTGAGATTCAATCTTACTATAATGACGATGATGATGGTTTATTTGGTAAGATTAACTTCTATAAAAAAGCTGATCTTATCAAGCCATACATGCATTACATAGACGAAAGTAGAGTAGATACTATAATAAATGCTTATCTTGATAAATCAGAAAATGTTCAAGATGCCTTTCGTAAGATACAAGCTTCACATAAGATTGATGATGACAAGAAACCTGATTTTGATAGCTTCTTTAAAAAAGTTAGAGAAAACTATAGAAAGTTTCCTAAGCATCTTTCTAAAGACATTCATAAGCTTTTCTATCATAAAATGGATAAGCTTGAGTTTGAAGATAGGGATGATAAAAACTACACTAAGTTCAAGCTTTTAGAAAAAGCTAACAATCCTGTAGCTAAAATTATGACAGAAGGTAGTAATCTTAAGTCTACAATCTTTGCTAGAAACATCATGGCATATTTTGCACTTAGATCTACTATGATGGAATACATAGACCCAGATGCTGCTCAAGATTTTATGAATGGCATGAGTGGTGATGGTGATCCTGATTCTGCTGATCAAGCAATGGATAAGATGTTCAATGATAAAGCATCTAAAAACATGTTTGATAAAGCTGTACAGGAAGCTACTGATATGTGTAAAGATATGGATCAAGCTATTGATAAAGACACTCAAGAAAAAATGTTTGAGGATGTCAATAAAAATGGTGGAAGACAAGCTGGTAATCTAAGTCCAGATTATATTAGAACAGTTGTACAAGAGCTTTCTAAGCTTAAACTTTCTATGGGTAGTCTTAAAGATAAGATTAAAAGACTTATGGATAAGTCTGCATCATACTTTAGTGCTAAGAAAGAAACTACGTATGAAGATTTGTTCAATTCAGATAATCTAGCTGGTCTTAATGATTACATAGAACTGCATCCAAAACTACGTAAGATATTTGCTGAAGATATTGTTATCAAAGATGAAAAGTCTATTGGTAAGATTGATATCTACATAGATATATCAGGATCAATGTCTGATGGATGTGGTGTTAAAGATGCTAGTGGACGTACAATTACAAAGCTTGATTTCTGTAAGTCTTTTACAGTGAAGCTTGGTGAGATGGGTATGCTTAACGATGTATACTTATTTAACACTAGTGTAACTAAGTTTAAGAATGACCCAATATCTTTGGCTATGCTTGATACATCTGGTGGTACTACTATTGATAAAGCAGTAGAAAGTATTGAAAGAAGAGGTATTAACTCATTAGTTATTACAGATGCTGAAGATCGTTGTAGAATTTACTCAGATAAAGCATTCTTTATTGGTGTAAACGGTGCAAGATTTACTCACTTTAGTGATGATGTTATCAGTGAATACTCTGACAAAAATCAAGTGATAGTATTTGATGGCACTAAAATACTTAGTGTTGATAAGAAAGGTAGGACGGTACACTAAAGATTTATCTTAGAACCAACTACACCAAAAAATAACATAGGGACATCAGGATTAGAACTTATGCTAGTCTTGAGCCCTATGTTTAATTTAAACCTCTTAGTAAAAGAGTAATCTACACCCATACCAGTAAGTATGCCCACTTCTGTAGATTCGGTGAATGTCCCGTCTTTAGTTAGATAAACCAAGGGACTACCAGAAAAATAAATATCAGGTGATAAAGTAAGTCTACGTGTAAGCGTAAACGGTTTAGTATAAAAAAGTAAAATAGAACTAGTAACACTCATCTGTTTTTGAGGATCACTAGAAGGAGTAGGTAAATAATCTGCTCCAGCAAAAGATACAGTTAGGTTAGCTCCTGTAACACCCCACTTACCCATAGGATAAATATATGCGTAAGTACCAAAACCAAACAGTGTACCAAAAGCATATGCTACAGTACCACCAAAGTTAGATATACCTTGAAGCTTTCCTGCATCAAAATGCATAGCAGTATATCTACCACTAAGAGCAAATTGTTGAAAGTTGCTCCATACCATACCGGTTAGTCCCCAGGAAGATTGTCCAGTCATAGAAGACTGTGATATTCCACCGGTCATAATAATATTGAAACTATTATCTAGACTTTGCCCACCAGTAAAGTCAGAATTAAATAATATAGGATTTACTTTAGCAGGACCTTTAGATCCTCCTTTAGATTTAGAACCTCCACTAGATTTAGATTCTGATTTAGATTCAGACTTAGACTCTGAACTAGACTCAGAAGAAGAAGATTCAGAACTAGATGATTCTGAACTTGAAGAACTTTCCCCGCTAGAGCTGCTACTACTAGATTCTGAGCTCGATCCTTGAGAATTGCTTGAACTACTAGCAGAGCTACTAGCTGAGGAA
>Ga0222712_10003801_pt1 | contig 16186 bp, 17 predicted proteins | sample C33_657DmetaG_FD_165043 | JGI IMG/M metagenome (GOLD analysis project Ga0222712, IMG submission 165043) | Estuarine water microbial communities from San Francisco Bay, California, United States - C33_657D | ecosystem: Environmental > Aquatic > Marine > Unclassified | place: USA: California...
ACCAGGTGCGGTTGCGTACATGCAAGTTGCAAGAGAGATAGCGGAGAAAAAGTAATGGCAAAACGTGGTGGCCTTGGCACAAACTTAGATGCACTCATCCCTACCTCTTTAACAGTTGGCGGGAAAGAAGTTGCACAACAAAACGAAATTGATATCAATTTAATTTCACCTAACCCAAAACAACCACGCACTGTTTTTGATGAAGCTGCGCTAAAAGAGTTAATGGTTTCGATTAAAGAGATCGGAATTCTGCAACCACCAGTGGTTCGCGAAGTTAGTGGTGGACGCTATGAATTAATCATGGGCGAACGCCGTTATCGTGCGGCAAAAGCAGTCGGTTTAAAAACAATCCCAGTCATTATCAGACAAACTCCAGATAATGAATTGCTACGCGAAGCGTTAATTGAAAATATTCACCGCAGTCAATTAAACCCGCTTGAAGAAGGCGCGGCTTATGCTCAATTGCTTAGCGATTTCAACTGCACGCACGAAGAATTAGCGACCAAACTTGGTCGCTCACGTCCACATCTTTCAAACACCATGCGTTTGTTAACGCTCCCGCAAGCAGTTCAAAAAAGAGTTGCCCTCGGAATAATTTCAGCCGGTCATGCTCGCGCACTTCTAGGTTTAACGGATGCCGCTGAAATTGAAAAACTAGCTAACCGAATTGTTGCTGAGAATTTATCCGTACGTTCAGTTGAAGAAATAATTGCAACTGGCGGCAGCGGGAAAAAAACCGCGAAGCGTAAAAGTCGAAATGGAAACCCAGAGTTAAACGAGATCGCCGAAGAACTTGGTGACTATCTTGATACCCGCGTGAAAATCGAGGGTTCTGCCGGCAAAGGAAAGATTGTGATCGAATATTCCGGTGGTCAAGACTTGCAACGAATAATTAAAGAAATTAAGAATTAAGTTCTAAATTACCGCCGCGGCGCGAAATCTCTTGATTAACAACGCCAGCTAAAGCTTTAACACCTTCGCGAATTCGCTCAGGCGTTGGGTGACAATAAGAAAGTCGCATCGACCAAGTACCAAAACCATCGGCGTAAAACGCAGTACCAGGAACATAGGCAACCTTTGCCACAATCGCCTTTGGCATCATCGCTTTCGTATCAATTTCCGGCGGCAAAGTAACCCAAACATAGAAACCACCACCTGGTTTAGTCCAAGTAGCGCTCTTTGGGAAGTACTCATCAAGGGATTCAAGCATCGCATCGCGACGCATCTTGTACTGCTCACAGAATGAAGCAATCTGGTCGCGCCAAGGCTGATTAGCTAAGTAGTTAGAAATTGTCATTTGCGTGAAATTAGAAGGGCAGAGAATTGAAGATTCACTAGCTACAACTAACTTATCTTTTAAGGATTGTGGAACTAGCGCCCAGCCGACCCGTAATCCAGGCGAAATGGTTTTTGAAAAAGAACCAAGATAAATAACGTTTTCAGAATCTTCAGCACGCATCGCATTTGGTGAAGGCTTATCAAAACCTAGAAGACCATAAGGATTATCTTCAACCACAAAGATCTGCTCTACACGGCAAATCTCCAGAATTTCAGTACGGCGATTAGCTGGCAATAAAACACCAGATGGATTCTGGTAATTCGGAATCAAGTACAAGAACTTAATCTTGCGACCGGCTGCGCGCATGCTCTTAATTGCTTGTCTTAGTGATTCCGGAACCATGCCGTCGTTATCAGTTTCAACATGCACAACTGATGCTTCATACTGGCGGAAAGTTCCGAGTGCGCCAACATATGAAGGCGCTTCAGCCAAAATTACATCGCCTGGATCAATAAAAATACGTGAAATTAAATCAAGTGCTTGTTGTGAACCAGTTGTTACAACAACATCATCTGGATTAGCGCGAATACCTTCAAGGGCCATAACTTCACAGATTTGCTCACGTAATTTTGGATGCCCTTGACCGCTGCCGTACTGCAAAGCTTCTTGGCCTTGAGTCAAAATTAAATCAGAGACAACTGAAGCCATCATTTCCATAGGCAACGCAGAAAGATTTGGCATTCCACCCGCTAATGAAACAATTTCAGGGCGTGAAGCCACTGCGAATAACGAACGAATTTCACTTGCGACCATGCCGGTAGCTCGGTGCGCGAAACGCTCCTCGAGGTTCTGGGGAGTCCCGGTGTGAAAGCGCGTTGTTAGATCGGACATGTGGCAATCCTCCCATAAAGCGGCTTGAATACACGCAGGTTAATTACTACGAAGGCCAGCTTTACGAAGGTCAGAAAGTCGCAACACACCAGTTTTGGCATCATCTTCAGATGCTAAATAAAGACGTTGGATCGCGATAACTATTGATTCGGCAATTACATCGCGGAAATCAGCGCGACCTAACCGTTCAGCATCGCCTGGATTCGTTAAATATCCCAAATCAACCCGAACTGTCGGAGCTTTGGTCAGGCGCAATAAATCCCAAACTTTGGCATGGGAATGACAGTTAACTAAATCGGTACGGGCACATATTTCACGCTGCACTAAAGAAGCAAATCTTTCGCCGACAACTGAATGAAGTGAATGCAAGTCGCTGCCATAGTAATAAGTGGCTACGCCATGTGCGCTTTCGGTCGGATATCGGTCGGTATGAAAAGAGATAACTAAATCTGCCGAAGTTTTATTAGCTAAATCAACGCGTTCTTGTTGCGTTGGGCAATTATCTTTTCCGCGAGTTAAAAAAACACTAACCCCTAAAGCTAATAAACGACCTTCTAAACGCTGTGCTATGTCATAAACAATTTCAGCTTCTTCAATTCCGAAACCACTCACACCGCGACTTTCACCACCATTGCTTGGATCTAAAACAATTATTTTATCTGCTAATGCCGGTCCACGATTTTTATGTGAAACATCTTCACGTAATCGAACCGGAGCGCCACCACTAACAATCGTGGTCAATCTCAGCAAAGCAATAATTGTGGCTGGACCACATTTGCCGTCAACAGTTACACCAACAGATTTTTGAAACTCACTCACAGCGTTAGATGTGCGAGGACCATAAATGCCATCAACTCGACCGCAATCGAAACCCATTTCAACTAAACGGTTTTGCAGAGTTGCCACATCATCGCCATGCATTAGTGCCGGTGTTGTGATGTGAAGTGAGCGGTCGCCGAGTTTCCATCGCGCTTCTTCGAGTGCGCGTGCAGTTACATCATCAATCAGACCAGTAACTGTTAATCCGCGACCTTGTTGAAAGGAACGAACCTCATCTGGCGTTAGCTCTTTCATAATGGCTACAGATCTAAGGAATTAACGGCTTAGATAAAACCTTCGAGTTCTTTAAGTAGAGCAGGTTTTGGCTTAGCACCAATAATTGTTTTAACTACTTCACCATTTACAAAAACATTAAGGGTTGGAATTGAAGTAATTCCATATTTAATAGCGATAGCTGATTCTTCGTCGGTGTTTAACTTAACGATCTTGATCTTGTCGCCATACTCATTCGCAATTTCATCGAGGATTGGCCCAACCGCGCGGCAAGGTCCACACCATTCGGCCCAAAAATCAACCAATACTGGGGTGCTGCTCTTAAGTACTACATCTGCGAAAGTTGCAGTTGTGACAGGGGTTGCTGCGCTCATTTTTTGCTCCTCGTTTTTACTTCTTCTTGTTTAATACTTTTATATAGGTACTTTAGTGGTGCGATAAGAATTTTTCAGCATCTAGCGCTGATTGGCAGCCTGTGCCCGCAGCCGTAATAGCCTGGCGGTAAGTGTGGTCAACTAAATCACCGCATGCGAAAACACCTTCGAGGTTAGTTTGCGTCGAACGACCTTCGACAATTACATAACCTTCGGCATCTAATGTGATTTGGCCTTTAACTAGCTCGCTTCTTGGATCGTGACCGATCGCAACGAATAAACCGGTGAAATCACGTTTAGATACTTCGCCAGTTACTGTGTTTTTAAGCGAAAGCGCTTCTACTTTCTCGGCACCCAAAACATCAATTACTTCGGTATTCCAAAGCATTTCGATTTTCGGATTAGAAAGCGCACGCTCCGCCATAATCTTTGATGCACGCAATGAATCACGACGGTGAATCAAAACTACTTTGCTCGCAAATTTAGTTAAGAAGGTTGCTTCTTCAACTGCTGAGTCGCCACCGCCAACAACGGCAATAGTTTGATCACGGAAGAAGAAACCATCGCAAGTTGCACACCATGAAACTCCGCGACCAGAAAGACGTTTTTCATTCTCTAAACCGATTTCACGATAAGCCGAACCCATCGCCAAAATAACTGACTTAGCTTTTACAGTATTTCCGGAACCATCTTTAAGTACTTTAACTGGCCCCGACAAATCCATTTCAACAATATCGTCAGTAATTAAATTTGCGCCGAAACGTTTTGCTTGCTTACGCATTGCATCCATTAAATCTGGACCCATAATGCCGTCAATAAAACCTGGGAAGTTTTCAACCTCAGTAGTGTTCATCAGCGCACCACCTGCAGTCACGGAACCTTCATAAATAATTGGATTTAATTGGGCACGCGCCGCATAAATAGCGGCGGTATAGCCCGAAGGACCAGATCCAACGATTACTAAATTCTCTACTTCACTCATGGCTTCACCATAACCTTTCTAGATCCGGTTTTATTCCTTTTTTCGCAATTTACCGCGTGAAGAGCGCAACAAGCCGGTAATCATTGAAATCTCTGCAACCCGCATTAACTTGGCAACTAAGAAGTATCCGATGGCGCTTACCAACATGACCAAAAGCAGCGCTAGCGGCCCATGCCAATCAAAAATACGGCTAATAGCAAACATTGGACCCATTGCTAAAACAGCTGCCAGGATTAGTTTTGAGTGCTGCCCCATAAACTGTGAAAAATGAATTTTTCCAACATGTTTCTTGATCAACTTTATTGTAATCACTATGCCAACTATGTAACTAATTGAGAAAGCTAAACCTAAACAAATGGTGACATATTCATTTTCGACGGTATTTAGAATTACATAAGAAAGTGCCACAGCGATTAAATTGATAATAAAGATCGAGACAACCTGAGTCTTAGTATCTTCGAAGGCATTAAATCCACGAACCAAAATAAGATTAATCGAAAATGCGATCAGACCAAAACTAAGTGCTGATAAAACATAACCAATGTAAGAAGAATCGCTACGACTAATTCCAAAGAAGAGAACTTCGGTTATAAGCGGACCAAAGAACGCTAAACCCACGGCGCTTGGTATCGTGATAACTCCAACTAAGCGGATCGCTCTGACAAGTTGTGACTTAACCTCTTCGAAATCTTTAGCGATTGCTAATCTAGATAAGTGCGGTAATAAAGCAGTAATAATTGAGATTGTCACGATTGAATAAGGCAACAGCATAATTAGATAAGCATTGCTGTACGGCGTAAAACCAACACCGCGCGTTATTCCTTCTTGAGCACTTCGAACCGCAGCACTTGTTGCCACATTCACTGTTACCAAATAACCAAGTTGAGAGATTAAGACATAAACCAAAGTCCAGCCAGCCAACTTAAAAGACTTACCAAGACCAGCAAAACCAAACTTTAAACGCAACTTAATTTTGGTGCGGGCAATTACCGGAATTAGAACTAGTGCTTGGACAACAACACCTAAAGTTGTACCCCACCCCAAGACTGCAATTTGGGTATCAGTAATTGTGTCGGAACTGATATTTGGAGCGTAATAAAGGAAGCCACCAAGCAGGACTACACCTACCAAGTTATTTAAAATCGGAGCCCACATTAGCGGCGCAAAAGAGCCTCGGGCATTGGCTACCTGGCCCAACATTGCATAAAGGCCCAAGAAGAATATTTGGGGCAAGCAGTAGCGCATAAATGCCACAGTTATCGAGTACTCGTTTTCAAACCCTGGAGTAGTGAATTCAGGTGCGTAAATTCGAACTAAGACCGGGGCAAAAATCATGCCGATCGCAGTTAGACCAAGCAATAAAGCGCTGATGGTTGTTACCAAACGAGATGCAAAACCAACACCACCATCTTCATCTGAGAAAGAGCGGATTAACTGAGGTACAAATATTGCAGTTAGCGCACCACCAACAACGAGATTGTAAATAATATTCGGCATCGTGTTTGCGACGTTATATCCATCAGCTAATAAAGCTGTACCAAGAGCTGCAACTAGTAGGACACCACGAATAAAACCAGTAATTCGAGAAATTATGGTGCCGATCGCCATAACACTGGAGGCGCGATATAGATCTACTGGCTTCATTTTCTACTCCGTCGCACTCGACGAACAGTTTGTAGGGTGGCGGCAACAAAAAGCAGAATTGCAGCACCAGAAGTGAACCAAGCAACTCGTGAATCAACTATCGAAAGATTCAAAGTCAATTGTGAGTATTTAGTAACCGGAACACCTTTAGCATCAGTTAATCGAGCAGCCACAGTGACGGTGCCAGGTGTAATTATGTTTGCCGGCAACAGAAGCTGAATTTTGGAATTTGGGGCGATGATTACGTCTTCGATACCGGTTATTTGAATTCTTGAGTTACGAGGCAAAAGCTCAAGTGAAACTTTTACCGGCGCGCTGAAGTTGTTGACTAAAGTAATTGGTAATTTAACAGCGGCTGAAGTTAAGCGATAACGTCCCGAAACAACTTTTAACTTGCGATCCGAACGAATAACTTCTTTCTCGGCACTTTTAAGCAAACGAGCACGAAATTCACGGTTTAGATCAGGGTTAAGCAAACGAGCAAGTTGAAGCCTTAGCGTTATTAATTCAGGGGCATCTACAACTCGACTTAAAGTAGTCAGCGCTCTTCGATTCTCGGCATAGTCAATCCGTAACGAGTTAGAACTTTTTAAGGAACCTTTACTGTATTTTCCTAATTTATCGCTAACTACAGGGCGAGCGAGAAAGCTTGATAAACGCTTATTTGCATTGGCGTAGTAGAAATTTAATTCACCAGGCGCATAATTCTTAATTAACCGATACGCCGGATTTCCGTAAGGCAGTACTACCACTTGGTCGCTACTAGAAATGAAAGAAAATTGATTTAACCAATTGGTTGCGACATCGGAACCGACGCCTTTAATTTTTTCGCCACTTTCCAAACCAATTTTATATTCAAACGTCATTGCAATTACATCGTCAATAAACGCAGTATCGACAACCCAAATACGAGGACGATTAGCGGGATAGAAAACTAATTTTCCCAGATCGCCAGTTGGCGCTAAACGTGTAGTTAGATCATCGCTATAGAAATAACCACTAAAATTACGATTTGGTTCAGTAACTAATCTAATAACTTTTACTTCAGCAGCTTGGGCGGGCTGATATGTAAATTGCAATCCAAGGATCAATGCCAGAACTAACCAAATGCGTTTCATAATGAGATCTCGCCACTTTTAGCGATTAATTTCTTTTCATCCGGATATGCCAAACGTTCTACAATTTCTGAGAGCGGAAACCAGGAAACCTCATCGACTTCGGTTATTTGCGGAGTGAGCTCACCAGAGACTTCCTTGAAAATAAAGTGATGCACTGTCTTGTGAATTCTTTTGCCGCCGGCCATAAACCAAAAATCAATTACCCCAATGGATTTAGTGATCTCTGAAGTTATGCCAGTTTCTTCCTGCACTTCACGAATTGCGGCTTGCTCTGGGGTTTCACCAGCCTCGATATGCCCTTTTGGTAACGACCAAAGTAAGCGTTCCCGAGAAGCGTCTTTATGATCGATACGACCAATCAAAAGCCCACGCGTTCCGGAAAAATCGATTACCAAACCACCGGCGCTAACTTCATCAACACGTTTTGCATAAGGACGCCGCTCAGGGTTCTTTTTAACTGGCGCTTTTGGAGCAGGCGAATTGCCATCGGTTGGGGTCGTAACTGTTAATGCTTGTGGGGCGCGATTGGCGGGACGTCTACGTCGCCGCTTTTTCTTCGTACCTTCGCTGCCCGCACTAGGTGCCGGGGTCATGGAGCAAGGGTAGTCCTCTAGCCTTACCTATTGTGACGAGTCCATTAGGTGCCGCAGGCGAAATAGCTATTCGCTCGCTTATCGAACGCGCCCCCCTAGCCAGTTCGCTGGCTGCTGCCTATAAATCGGCTGGGTACAAGTTAGCGCTAGTTGGTGGGCCTGTTCGCGATGCAATTTTAGGACGCTTAGGAAACGATTTAGATTTCACGACTGATGCACTTCCGCAAGAGAGTAAAAAGATTCTGAAAATCTGGGGCGAAAATATTTGGGATACCGGAATTGTATTCGGAACCGTCGCTGCCAAACGCGGTGACACAACAGTAGAAGTAACAACTTATCGCAGCGATAAATATGATCCGGAAAGTCGCAAACCCGAAGTTGAATTCGGTGACCACATCGCAGGTGATTTATCGCGGCGAGATTTTACAGTCAACTGCATGGCACTTGAACTAACTACCGCAACTCCTGAATTCATAGATCCATTTAACGGCTTAGCTGATTTAGCAAAAAGAATCTTACGCACCCCAGTTACTCCCGAACAATCTTTCTCTGATGATCCATTGCGAATGATGCGCGCTGCCCGTTTTGCTAGCCAATTAAATTTCGAAATCGAAGAATCAACACTCTCTGCGATAACAGATATGGCTTCACGTATTTCAATTGTTTCGGCAGAACGCGTCCGAGATGAATTTACTAAATTATTAATGTCAGGTAATCCGCGCCGCGGCATCTCGATCATGGTTGATACTGGATTAGCAGCGCTGGTAATTCCAGAGATTCCAAAGTTAAAATTAGAGATTGATGAGCACCATCACCACAAAGATGTTTACGAGCATTCAATCACGGTATTAGAACAAGCAATTACGCAAGAAGACCGTTTAGGTGGGCCAAACTTAATCATTAGGTTAGCCGCTTTACTGCACGACATAGGAAAACCTAAAACTCGCGCGTTAATTGAAGGCGGCGGAGTTTCCTTCCATCACCACGAAGTTGTTGGCGCTCGCTTGGCTCGGGAACGACTTAAGAAAATGCGCTTTTCCAGCGAAGTAGTGGAATCAGTCGAAACCCTTACCGCACTTCATCTGCGCTTTCATGGATATGGTGATGGGGAATGGACTGACTCAGCAGTGCGCCGATATGTGCGTGATTCTGGTGATTTACTGGTTCATTTACATGTATTAACTCGGGCCGATTGCACTACTCGTAATGTGCGCAAAGCCGAACGCCTTGCCAGCGCCTATGAATCTCTAGAAGCACGCATTGATCGACTTATGGAAGCCGAAGAGTTAAATAAAATTCGCCCTGACTTAGATGGCGCTGCAGTTATGCAGTTACTTAACTTAAAACCATCGGCAACGGTTGGAAAAGCACTCGACTTCTTACTTGAATTACGCCTAGAACGTGGGCCACTTGGTGAAGAAGAGGCAACTAAAGAGTTACTTGCTTGGTGGGAGAAATTTTCCACGTCGCAAAAATCGCAGCGCGGTAAGTAAGTAGATTCCCGAAACCAAGATTGGCACTTGCCAGCCTTGCCCGGAGTCAGATAACAAGAGTGCAGCTAGCACACCCCCGCTAACAATCGCGGCATTAACTAACACGTCATAAACCGCAAAAACGCGTCCACGGTAGTAATCATTAATTTTTGATTGCACAAGTGCATCATTGGTTACTTTGAAACTCTGGCCAAACAAACTAGTTAAAAACGCCGCTAAAAATAGAGTTGCTTCAGTCCCCCAAATTGCTAGTGGGAGCGGGCCAAGAACACTTAAGAACATCATGGTTCGCATCCACTTATGGCGGCCATATTTCTTAACCCCAAACGGTGCAATTAGTGCGCCTAAAACAATTCCAATACCGGCAATTGAAAATGCCAAAGCTAAACCAGATAAACCTTCTTCTGGCTGATTGGGATCATTAAAAGTATTTCGCTCTAACATCAAACCAACCAAAGTAAGTGCCGTTAAACCACCACGTTGAAAACCATTAGCGATAATTCCGCGCATCGCATCAACATGAACACCAAGAAATTTCCAACCTTCGCGCAGTTCAACAAAACCTTGAGTAAGTGATGCTGGTTTACGTTCTTGCTCTAATGGGCCGATCTCTAGTTTGCGCAAACGCAGCGCCATGGTTGAAGCCAGCGCGTAACCACAACTCGCAGCAATAATTAAATAAGCATCAACATGATCTGCAGTTGCGACCGAGTCAAGCAATTTGCGCAATCCGAGCCCTAAACCGCCACCTAAAACCAAGAAGACTGATCCGCCGGTAACAGCCATAGCATTTGCGGAAATCAAATTTGGTTGATCAACTAGTAAAGGTAAGCCGGCAGATGTTGCAGCCAATATCAACCGGTTAAGGCCAAATGCAATTAAAACCAAAACCGTAAGTTCTAGCCCGGTCCGCCCCGTAAAAACTAAGAGCGCAATTAACAGTAGATCTAATGCACGAGAGAAATTCGAAATAACGAGAGCCCGTTGCCTGGAAACTCGATCTAATACCGTTCCGACAAAGGGACCGATAACTGAATAAGGAAGCAGCACAACTGCAAAAGCCAAAGCTGCATTTAAAGCACTGGCTTGGCGTTCAGGTGAAAAGAGAACAAATGTTGCAAGCGCCCCCTGAAAAATGCCATCAGTGCCTTGACCAATCCAGCGCACTAATAGCAGGCGCGATAACCGCGGATGATTTAGCAACTGCCAGAAATTCATATTGGCAAGCGTAGTTACTTCAGACCCTTTATTCTTAGCTTTAATGAAATCGCAACGCTCGTTCATCGACTATTCACTCGATAAGCGTGCCACTTTGGCAGCGCTCTTTAGAGGCACGGTCAATGCTTGCGATGCTGATCCATATTTGATGCGCGCAGCTAAGTTCCATGGCGTCAAAACCACCAGACCGTGCCCAGTTTGTAAACACGTTTCAATGGTTGAGCTTATGTATACCTTTGGTGATCAACTCGGCCAATACTCAGGCCGCATTAAAAATGCAGATGAATTACGCCAAATGGAAAAAGAGTATGGCGAGTTTCGGGTTTATATCGTTGAAGTTTGTCGCGATTGTTCCTGGAACCATCTCTGCGTCTCTTTTGTCTTGGGTGATGGCGTTGAACGTAAACCACCCCGTTACACCCGAACACTTGAAGATAGTGACTGGGCTTAGCAGGTAGCCTTAAACCATGGCATTTAAGCTCTCGAAACGATTATTTATCAGGGCTGCCATCTTTCTGGGCGGATTTGGGTTTGTCGCAGGTTCGACTTTATTTGCGATTGCCTACTTCACGGTCTCAATCCCAGATCCAAATGCTTATGTAAATAGCCAAGCCACAATCATTCAGTATTCCAACGGTGAAGAAATTGGCCGCATCGGTGCTCAAAACCGAACCATTGTGTCGCTCACGAAAATTCCTTTACATCTACGTGAAGCAGTGATGGCAGCAGAAGATCGTGATTTCTATACCAATAAAGCATTTAGCCCAATTGGAATTATGCGAGCTTTAAAAAATAATTTACTTGGTGGATCACTACAAGGTGGCTCAACAATTACTCAGCAATATGCAAAAACTGCATTTTTAACTTCAGAGCGAACTATTCAACGAAAGATCAAAGAATTAGTAATTGCAATCAAACTAGAGAACCAACTTTCTAAAGATGAGATTTTAGAAAATTATTTAAATACTATTTACTTTGGCCGTGGTTCATATGGAGTGCAAACTGCTTCACAGCAGTACTTCAATCGCACCGTTGATCAACTTTCAGTTTCGCAAGCGGTAGTTCTTGCCTCAATTCTGCGCTCGCCTGGTTTATATGATCCAGCCTTTAATAAGGACAATAGACCACGCTTAGAAAACCGTTTCGCCTACGTTGTAAAAGGAATGGTCGAAAAAGGTTGGCTAACCGAGAAAGAAGCAGCCAAACTTAAGATCCCATACATTGCTCCTCGCGCAACTTCTGGTTCACTAAGTGGGCCAAAAGGTCACATTATTGAAGCAGTTCGTAAAGATTTAATTAAATTTGGTTTTACCGAAGATCAAATCATGGTCGGTGGTTTAGTTGTAAAAACAACTTTAAGTCAACAGGCACAGCAAGCAGCGGTCGATGCCGTAAATAAACAATCTCCAGCAAAAGCTCCAGATAACTTACATATTGGTTTAGTCGCAATCCGGCCCGGAACAGGTGAAATCATCGCCATGTATGGCGGAAAAGACTATTTATCAAGGCAATTAAACGATGCAACTCAATCTATTGCTCTCGCTGGTTCTACCTTCAAACCATTTGCGATAGCTGCAGCACTTGAGCAAGGAATCCCACTAACTTCTATGTGGAATGGTGACAGTCCACAAACATTTGATGACGCAGGTAAGCCATATGAAGTTTCTAATTACGGCAACGAAGGTTGGGGTCAAACCTCGCTTTTAAATTCGACTGCACATTCAATCAATACGGTTTTTGTTCCACTCGGTATCCGAGTTGGACCAGATAGTGTAGTTGATGCTGCGCGACGCGCCGGAATTCCGGAATCCGTAGCAATGATGCCAACGCCTTCAGTGGTACTTGGTGCAGCCAGTCCCCATGTAATCGATGTTGCGAACGCTTATGCAACTTTTGCAGCCAATGGAATTTATGCCAGACCGTATTTAATTAGCCAAGTACTTGGTTCAAATAAAGGCATTCTGTACGAAGGCAAGCCACAAACTCAAGAAGTTTTCGCAGCCGACGTAATGGCGGATCTAACTTATGCACTTTCAAGAGTGGTCACTAATGGTACGGGCGGTGCAGCGTTAAAACTTGGTCGGCCAGCTGCAGGTAAGACAGGAACCAGCCAATCGAATGCTTCGGCTTGGTTTAGTGCTTACACCCCACAACTAGCAGCATCGGTATCGCTCTTCCGTGACAACGCATCTCAATCACTAAACGGTATCGGTGGCTTAACTTCACTAACAGGTGGAACATTCCCTGCGCGCATCTGGACAGCATTTATGAAAGGCGCACTTAAGGGCGAACCCATTTTAGATTTCCCAGCTCCTTCAAATGTTGGTGGGCTAGATCCAGTCGTGATGACTTCTGGTGGCGTTCAGGTTTATAAGAAGAAGTAAGAAGATTTTAAATTGAAAACGCGCACCATAGTTTTCTTCGCATTTATCGCCAGCGCTATTTCATTTGCCAAATTCTCACCTTGTATAGGCTTTAACTGGGCTACACCGGGCCAATATATTCACGCTTGTTACTCTGATTTACCAAGCCTTTTAGGCAATCGCTCAATCGGTAGTGGAGCTTGGGCATTTAGTGGCGAACAACCAGTCGAGTATCCAGTAATTACCGGTTTAGTTATGTACTTAACGGCGCAACTTGCCGAAGTTACAACAACCTACTATTTATTAAATGCCGCACTACTTGCACTTCTATTTATCGCCGTTGCTTTAATCACTGCGCGAATTCGCCCACAGTTTGGTTATCTACTTTCCTTCACACCCGCAGTAATTGCATCGCTATATATAAATTGGGATCTCTGGGCAATTGCAACTATGATGATTTCGATTTATTGGTTTGACCGTAAGCAATATGATTTAAGTGCGCTAGCAATTGGAATCTCGATCGCAACGAAATTTATTCCAGTTTTCCTAATTCCAGTTGCAATATATATTTTCTATCGAAATACGAATCTCAAAGGTGCCATTAGATATTTAGCAATAACTGGAGGCACTTGGCTAGCGATCAATTTACCGGTAGCGCTAACGACACCAGACGGTTGGTGGTATTTCTATAAGTTAAATATTGAACGCGTTGCTGACTGGGGATCACTTTGGTACGCGCTCTCAGCTTTAGGGATCGGGCTCGCAAATCTAAATTACCTTTCGATTTTATTATTACTCGCTTGCATTGCCGCTCTCGGAATTTTCTTATTCTCACTCGACTACATTCCAACTCTTGCGCAAATTGCATTTATCGTTATCGCAGCAGTTACTTGCGTTAGCAAGGTTTATTCGCCGCAATATGTTCTGTGGTTGGCACCGCTTGCATTAATTGCGCTAATTGATAAGCGCGACCTACCTGCGTTCTGGATCTGGCAGGTGTCCGAAGTTATTTATCACGTTGCAATCTGGCAACACCTAGCAACCGTGACAGGTGCCAGGTTTGGTTTGCCCGTCACCGGCTACGCCTTGATCAGCCTGCTGCGAATCGCAGCCACGGTCTTCCTGATAGCCGTTTTGGTCCGCCGAGCTTTGGCGCTTAGGTCCCCAAATAAGCCTGATTCACAGGGCAAATTGGCCGATTTTCTCTTTGAGGCAGGCAAGAGTTACCCTTAGCCCCTTGTTTCACCTCTTTATATATGTCAGTCCGCTGGCCTATCTTTAGGTAAATGAGAGCACTAACCCTCCTGTCACGGAAATGCCGTGGCCGTCTTAGTCCAGAGGAGGTCGGGTTAACGCATGCGTCACTACGAACTAATGGTCATTCTTGATCCAGAGCTAGAAGAAAGAACAGTTACACCATCACTTGAGACATATCTCAAGATCATCAAAGACAGCGGCGGCACAGTCGACAAGCTCGATGTTTGGGGCAAGCGCCGTATGTCATTCGAAATCCTTAAGAAGTCTGAAGGAATTTACGCAGTTGTAGATATGCACTGCGAACCAGCAGCGATTAAAGAACTTGATCGTCAGTTAAATCTAAATGAATCAGTTCTTCGTACGAAGTTAATTCGTCCGGAATAAAAGCACGGCACCCACGAGTAGATACGAGAGAAGGAAAAAATGGCAGCAGGAGATACAACAATCACAATGATCGGCAACTTAGTAGACGATCCAGAGCTACGTTTCACACCATCAGGTGCGGCGGTAGCAAAGTTTCGTGTTGCTTCAACTCCTCGTTATTTGGATAAAGCAACCAATGAATGGAAAGACGGCGAAAGCCTTTTCCTTCAATGTCAGATCTGGCGTCAAGCAGCAGAAAATGTTGCTGAGTCACTGACAAAAGGTATGCGAGTCATTCTTTCGGGTCGCCTAAAGCAACGTTCATATGAAACAAAAGAGGGCGAAAAGCGCACCGTCTTTGAAGTAGAAGTTGATGAAGTAGGTCCATCACTTCGCAGTGCAACTGCGAAAGTTACCCGCGCACAACGTGCAGCCGGTGCTAACAGTGGATTCTCTGCTCCAGCAGCGGAAAGCTTCAACGATGATCCTTGGGCTGCATCAACCTCAACACCATCTGCTGGCGGCTGGGCAACCACCACTAGCGATGAACCTCCGTTTTAAACCAACCTATCCATCCATTCCTAGTCCCATTAAGGCTTAAAGCTCTTAAAAAGACTAGGGCCCTCGAAAAGGAGCACCACAATGGGAGCAAGAAATAACCGGGCTTTAAAAGAGCCTAAGAATAAGGGCGCAAAAGCTGCTGCCCTTAATAAGAAGTTTAAGAAGAAGCCATGCAGCTTCTGCCAGAACAAAGTTACTTACATTGATTACAAGGACATCAACACCTTGCGTAAGTACATCTCTGACCGCGGCAAGATTCGCGCACGTCGCGTAACTGGTGCATGCACACAACATCAACGTTCAGTAGCAACAGCTGTTAAAAACAGCCGTGAAGTAGCGCTACTGCCTTACACATCTACAGCGCGATAAGGAGCGATGACAATATGAAACTCATCCTTACTCGCGAAGTTGCTGGGCTTGGTCAAGCTGGCGATGTTGTAACTGTTAAAGATGGCTTTGGCCGCAACTACTTGCTTCCACGCGGAAACGCGATCACTTGGAGCCAAGGCGGAGAGAAGCAGATCGAAGGAATTCGTCGCGCTCGTGCAGCACGCGAGATCCGCGATATCGATCACGCTAACTCAATCAAGGCAACTCTTGAAGCAGCAACTCTTACCATCAAGGTAAAAGTTGGTACCGGAAATCGTCTATTCGGTTCAGTAACCGATAAAGATGTAGCAGCAGTGATCAAGAGCGCAGTTGCGATCGATATCGATCGTCACAGCATCAAGATGGCTGGCCACATTAAAAAGATTGGTACCCATTCAGCAAAGGTCTCACTGGAGCACCATGTAACTGCGGTAATTACACTGACAGTTGTCGCTGAATAAGTAAATAAAATTAGAACGGGCTCGGCGCTAATTGCGTTGGGCCCGTTTTATTTTGTGATTTTGTATCACATCTCAACTATTGAGAATCAGGTAATTACTTTCATGCACAGCCATGTAACGAAATGTAATAACGCTGACCTGCTGGTTTAATAATTAATCCACTTTAT
>Ga0222712_10003802_pt1 | contig 16184 bp, 37 predicted proteins | sample C33_657DmetaG_FD_165043 | JGI IMG/M metagenome (GOLD analysis project Ga0222712, IMG submission 165043) | Estuarine water microbial communities from San Francisco Bay, California, United States - C33_657D | ecosystem: Environmental > Aquatic > Marine > Unclassified | place: USA: California...
TTCTCGATAGCCACGCCCATACAGTCATCAATGCTTGTGCCGTTAGGGTCAAACAAGAAGTTCTTTGGGTTGACGGGCATGATTTTCACGCCAATCCTGTCTTTTTCCATCACACCGATGGCGGCTTGTCCCGCTTGGCCTGGGATCATCTGCGTTGCAGGGATGTATTCCTTTTCAGTCTTGACGATTATCTCGCCAATGCCTGTGCCGTAGATTTCAGCCATCAACTCGATTTGGTCAATGGACTTTCGGATTTTGTCTTTCTTGAAGTCTTCCATCAGTTGAGCCTTGATTAACTCAACATCTATGGGGTTGCCACCTACGTCTTGGAGGTTGTCTTCAATATCAAAGAAGTCGCCTTGACCAAAGATTGCTTCCATGATCTCAGCATGGCGAGTCTCTACGGCTTGTTGGGTAGCAGGGGTAACGATTCGTGAACGCTCAGACTCACGGGTTTTGTCTTCAGAAGCCCATTGACCACGGAAGATGCGCTCGTACTCTAGCCAATCAGGGAGAAAGTTAACATCTCGGTAGTCACGCCACCGATTGCAGTGGTCTACAACAAATCCAACAAGTTCTTTGTCAGCCTCAGTTGGCTCGTCAAACTCATTTTGTTCCATACCAACTTGTTTATCTGTTGCCATTATCAAACCCCGCTAATTATGTCCACAGGCTCCCACTCGTCATCTTGGTCATCCACAAAGTAAGAAGTGACAGCCATTTGATCTATATATGAGAGAGCATCTGGCAAATCATCATGCACTCCGATTGCGGGAAATAAAAGAAGTTGATCTTTAAATTCATCCCAATCCTCCTCAGAGTTCAGCACAATACGTCCATGCTCAAACCGCCCTTGGAGACTCCAGATAATTCTGTCAGCCTTTTTCCTGTTGCCATGCGTTAAGTCAACTATGTGCGAATATACATTATTTTTACGCATTAAGTCAGACAAATATGGCAAAACTGCGTTTTTTAGCGCACCTTTCTCAATTCCTACACTCAAAGGCTTGTATTCACGCATCTTCAATAGGATCGTTGCCGCAGTCTCACGGATGTCCCAACGCCCATAGACAATCTCTTTGACAAACCATTTGCCATCATCCGTGACCTTCACCACAGCAATAGCAGTCTGGTCTAGCCTTTTCTTGGAATTAGCCGCTTGTTTGGCAACCTCCTCGAATCCTGCCAAGTCACAGGCTATGTAGTAACTGCCATACTCAGGCTCTTCCCCGTACTTGATCCACTCTTCCTTGAAAATGTTGCTACCAGCATTGGTAAAACTCGCCATGTATTCTTGCTTAAAAGCAAAGGTGGAGAGGGTTTTCTTGGCTGACTCAATCTCTGAGGGGTCGATCAGGGGGTTGTCTTTGGTGGTGAAATGCCAAGATTTCCAGTCTTTATCCTCTGCGCTTTCGCCCAATCTAAACAGATCATAGAACCAGTTTCTGCCTTTGGGCGTTCCAATGAACATGGCTCTTCCTTTTTTATCGGAAAGAGAGGCTCGGATAACTTGCTCCCACGCTTCGGGCTTGATGTCTGCGACTTCATCGAGGACTGCGTAGGTGAGGGAGACTCCACGGAGGGTATCGGGTCTATCAGCACCTCGGACATAGATGGTTGCTCCGTTGATGGTGGTGATGTCTTGGTTATTGATGTGGGCATTTTGGATAACTTCCCTTCCTAATTCCATTAAAACTTGCCAAATAATCTGTCTAGCCTGACCATTGGTAGGGGCAACATAAAGCACAGCAGAACCCGCAGGGCAACGGAGTGCCTCAATAAGTAGGGTGACTGCCGCCATACGGGACTTACCACAACGCCTACCAGCGGCAATGACTTTGAACCTAGTCTGATCCTTGAAAACAGTCTCTTGCCAAGGTAGTAGGCTAAAGTTCAGGTCACTCATTTTTTGCCTCTATGTCTTCAGCGTCTATGGTGGGAGCATGGGAAATCTCCCCAATACCCGTAATATTGATGGTGACTGCCGACCTTTGCTTGCCTTCCTTCTCAAACATTGAGACAGGAAGCATCCGATCCATACAGAGTTTGATGGCGGCTAGTTGGGCAGGGTGTTCGTCATTCATGGCGATTTCCACAGCCTTGTGGACAACTCTAGTGCCTGCGCTGTTTATCAGCAGATTCTTTAGTTCTTTAAGTTGAGCAGTCTCAGTCTTGGGTAGAGTGATGAGTTCTGGCTTATCAGCAAAACTGGTAAGGGAGAACTGTTTGTTGGAAGAGCCTTTTGGTCTACCACGGGGTTTTTTAGTTTCAATCATTACTTTTGCCCACAATAGGGAAGTTGCCTTCGTTCATTATCGTATAGATTTATTTGTTGAACAATAGGGTAATCCCTGATATACTGCATACATCTGTTCGTGCCAGATGAAGCCTTGTAGAAGTGGTACAGCCCTCATTTATTGGGGGGCACGACTGTATCACTCCTAGAGGGCTTTTTTATGTCCATAGAATTGTCTCCAGAAGAGCAAGCCACCATCCGTAGACGGCAACGCCTTGCCATAGCCATCCACCATTGGAAAGGTTCAATATCCGACCAAGCACTTGGTTTGGCAACAGAGAAGAAAAATCTATCAAATCCCTTGTCTATCAGACGGGAAAAGCGTAAACAAAAGAAAAAGACAAAGAAGTTAATGAAAGCCCTTGATACGGGGTTCATTTTCTAATATCATAGGTTCGTCAATAGGTGTTAACCAGAAGGAGTGTCGGTTCCGCTACCCGACTCCACAGAGGGCAATCCTGTAAACCCCTGTGATGACCGCTTGGAACGCTGGCTTGAACCCCAGACATAGCCTAGAAGTAGGCTCTCTAAGTGGCAGACACTCTAATCAGCCTTCTGTTAATCTTTTTAAAAAACCCATCCAAGCATCGGGTAGCCGTCTTGCGCCCAAATGAAACTTAAGTCAATTCCTTACTTCTTACCAACCACCACCTGCTAGCCCTAAAAAGTCAATTTACCTTTTCGTGTGGGGGAGAGGCTCCCACAAATATTCCACACACAGCCTACCCCCTCCCCCCCCATACAACTGTATACACATACAGCATAGGGTTACTACTACTGTAATGAATACCAGTAGCGTAAATGAGAATCACTCGCATTAAGGTAATTGCAAATGAGAATCGTTCGCATATAGGACTGATGCACCATAATGCACACACCTATAAACCCATGCACAATAGTTCACCACTACTAATCATAAGTAATAAAGTATTACAATAGTAATTGACTATCAATATAGGGAAACCGATAGGAATTATTGTAGATAACTTAGGGTTTATCCTAGTTACTTTATTGTGGCCTAGGCGTTATATTAGTAGCACTGGTTAACAAATAATCAGTGTTGTTTAACTAACTTAATAGGTGTCAATATGAAATATCAAGCCCCGATAAACATTTGGAATGTAGTGCCCGCTTCACGGGTTAAGGACATTCAACCAGGCCAATGGGTTTATGCTGGTGATAAGGCCGATAAGGGAATTTTCCTAGGTGTTAAGCCTTCAGGCGTAGTAGTTTGTGCATGGTATCGCAACGCTAAAAACTCTAAGGATTTTAAGGGTTACGTTAAGGCCTTACGTCAATATGCACTAGGTCAATAATTTATCAATCTTTTTAATAGGTGTCACAATGGATAAAACAACACAATCACTAGAATCTCTTAATCGTGCTAAACAAGGGGATTCCTTACTTAACTATCAAACTATCCTTAGTGGTTTTGCATCCAAGGGTATCGCACACAATGACATTATCCCTAGGGAAAACGTGTTTACCTATAAAGCATGGTTAGCCTTAGGGCGTCAAGTTAGAAAAGGGGAAACGGGCGTTAAATGCGTTACTTGGATAGATACAGAATCCAAGGAAACGGGTAAACTAAGCAAGTTAGTGCGTAGCGTATCGGTTTTTCACGTTTCACAAACTGATTCTATACAGTAAAGCATAGACTGTAAGCCCTTGGTTAACTCTAGGGGCTTATGGCCTAGGTTTCACAATCTAGGGTTTTAATCAATCTTTTTTAATAGGTGTTACATGACTAATCAACAAATTAAAGCATTGCAAAGCATAGGTAAGGGAATCATAGAATCGGCTAATCTTAGCCCTACTGGTGCACCAAGTGGCATTATTTATAGTGCACTAATGGGGCATGGTGCTAGTCTTAATCAGTTTCAATCTATCATGGATACTCTGGTTAAACACGGGTTTTTAACGCATGACTATGATTGTCATGTTTACCATGCTACACCTAGTGGCCTTGCATGGGCTAACAAGGTATAACAAGGGTTTATCCCTATTGTTTAGGGGCTAACAATCCCTAAACTATCAATCTCAATCAACTAATTTAATAGGTGTTAACAATGAAAATTACTGAACAAAAAAACGGGAATTACACTACATTCGAGCGCATTGCACACAATGGATATTACATTGTCAAACTGTATAAAAATGGTGAACTATGCGACAAAATAATGGCCGATACTTACTCTGGTGCAAGGGATTACCTAAAATCATTTAATCTATTGGCTAAAAACTCTTAATAGGTGTTAATTATGCGTCAATTCTTATATGAAACCCTTTGTGGCCTTGTTTTTTGTATAGCATGGGTTACCCTACTGCTTGCATACTTTGATTGTTTAACATTCTAATTTTTAGACTGCTAACCCTTTTAACTAGGGGTTAGTGGCCTAGGAATTTTCCTAGGGTTTTTTAAAAGGTGTCAATATGAAATTTACAATTCAACGCAAGCATATCCGAGCCATGCTTCACTTGTCCGCAAAAAAGGACATTCGATACTATCTCCAAGGTGTTAATGTAGTGCGGGACAATCGTGGCACTTATTTAGAGGCAACTGACGGGCATATATTGGGGCGTTTGTTGATTGACGGGATAACCTCAGACACAAAGCAAAATGTAGTTTTACCCTCTGAGCAACTTATTAAACTCAAAGGGACTAAAAAAACAAATGATGACTGGTTGCATTTCAGCGTTGACGGGTTAGCAGTAGAGTGCATTTGTGGAGAATCGACAATGCGCTTTTCAGCCATTGAGAGCCGTTTCCCTGATACTGACCGAGTTATCCCCTTAGTTTTCAAAGCAGAGGATATTAAACCCGCCACTTTTAACCCTGACCTACTTTCCCGCTTTGTTGACTTTTCAGAGGAAATTTACGGGAAACGACAAGTCCCTCAGTTATTACAAAGGGGAACTGACTCTACTATTGTCAGTTTTAGCCTAGATGATAAATTTGTGGGTGTGATGATGCCTATTCGTGCAGAATGTCAAGCAAAAGTACCTGACTGGTGCTATTTGCCCTCAGTTAAACCAGTAGAAAATCAGCCAGTAGAGGCCTAATCCCTGAGACTGTAAACCCTTAGAAATAGGGGTTTATGGCCTAGTGATTGACTAGGGTTTTTTATCAATAGGAGTTCATATATGAAAACGACAGTTTCTTTCGGTGATTTTGTTCAGGCATTTAAAGACATGGGCAGAGAAAATCAGTTCTCTATTGATGCCCTTAATATTCTTTTTGAACACATTGAAGAATGTGAAGAGTCATTAGGTGAAGAATATGAACTGGATGTCGTGGGCATCTGCTGCGAATATGCGGAAGCCACATGGCAAGAAATAGCCAACGATTACCTATTGCACGACAAAAGCCTAGATGACGAAGAGGAAGAAAACAAGGTTAAGGTTTTAGATTATTTGGCAGATGAGGGCGTTTTAATCGGTGAAACCGATGAAACTATTGTCTATCGCCAGTTTTAAGGTTGCCGCATGATCTATGCAACCCTAGCCCTTATCCTTCAAATTATCCTAAAACGCAAATAATCCCTTAACCCACAATTTAAGCCCGCCTAGTGCGGGTTTTTCTTTGCCTATTTTTAAGCCCTTCAAGCCCCAATGACGCCACCACCATAGCACCATAAAATTTTCAGAGCCTTCTAGGGTGGTTTTAATGCGTTTTAGCCCTATTCGTGCGGGTAATTGTCGGTGCTGGAAACAGTCACCAAGCCGATGTGCTTCAAATCCATCTCAGTATTAAGCCCCAAATTCCAAAAATGTGCGCCCCACATTACGCATATTCGTGCGCCCTCTGAGATGTTACCGCCTCCAATGGTTCGCATAATCTCTCGTTCTTTCTCTGAGAATCGGATTAGGTTATGTTTTGGCTCTGGCTTTGTCATCTCTTAAACCCATTACTTGTTGTCTCCAATAATCCCCAATAAGTAGGGCTTCTGCTAGGTTGTTGTCCTTCTTTCGCTTTAATGGGGCTTCTGGCCAAAACATCCTTGCTATGTCGAGCGAATCATCTTTATCGTGTATGTGATAAAACTTTTTCCACACTTGGGGGCGCACCATGTGACATGGATAATTGGTTAATTCACAAATGGCGGTTATTGCACCGACTGCCCTTGCGAATGTCCACATGGCGGAGGCTGATTGACCTGGGCGACTGTATAGCATCTCTATTGCTATCTCTGCCCCTTCCTTTGGGTCTATTGCCCTCAATAATGCGTTTTTAAGCACCATTGCACGAATGTGCTTGTCTTGGTGATGAATCATAAAGCACTCAAGATAATTACCCTGTGAATCCAATACGCCTACTGCACCAGTGGCTGAGGCTGGATCAATTCCTATGAATACCAAGGCAGTTCTCCTTTTTTAGCCAATGTTGTCAATCGACTGCAATGCTCTTTAGAAATACCAAATTGTTTTGCAATAGTAACGACTTTTACTTTGTTATCCCTGAGTTTTAGCATTTCATCTAAGTGAGTTTTTGAAATAATGGTTCTTGGGTGTCTATCTCTAGAAACACCTGTAATCCATCTGTTAGACCTGTTTTTGGCAACCCTATCGGCTATGTTGTCCTGATTAGTCCCTAAAAACAGATGATTTGGGTTAACGCATGGGCGGTTATCGCATTTATGCAATACATGAAGCCCATCAGGTATTTCCCCAAAATGGACAATCCAACTTAGTCTGTGGGCATGGAGTAGTTTGCTTGCTCTGCCACCCACTTTTGTTTGTCCATATCCATTTGGAGTAATGTATGCGCCCCAAGGCCAACATTCTTCTATTGAACCCTTGATGCAATGACGATTAAACAGTTGTTCATGGGTACTTATGAACCTACCATTTTTAGATTTGAACACCATATTATTTCCAAAACCTTTTAAGCAAGTCTGTCGCAAAGTGTTTTTGATACTCTGTCTGCTTTGGCTCTATCAATTTACGGGGTTTTTGTGGCAATACGCCTTTAAATACCTCCTCCTTTGTCCTAAAGAGAATAAAGCACATATTGCACATTCTTCTGCGATAGGTGAATTCCTCATGCTGAATTGTCTCTGTAATCCTGTTTTTGTCTGATTGACACTTAGGGCATTTCATGTGGCTACCCTCATTCTTAGTTTTTCTTGGTTTATTTCTGGCATTAGTTCTTCTGCATGGATTTCCCTCCCGTCAACGATGTAACTTATTCTGCCAAATTTATTCATTTTTACTTTTTCCACTACGCCTATAAATGGTTTACCTCTCCAAGAAAAAGGGTAAATTGGAATTTTGTCGCCTACCTTGGCATAAACTTTCATGTAATCAATCTTATGTTTCATGTGTTTACGCATGGCTCTTGCCCCTTTAAATGCAATCCAATAACAGACATTGCGTACTCAATCTGCTTAATGCCTTTCATCCCCAAGTTTGGCACTTTACGCAATTCTCTGACACTCCATTGTTTAAGTTGTGTAATTGTGTAAATATTCTCAGAGCGCAAACAATGCTCGTATCTCAAGCCCAAACTTAACTTTTCAATACTGTCTGTCTTTATGTCCTCATTGATTTTCCATTTTTCAAGAATCCTATATTTTTCGTCAACCATGTTTTCTGCTACTTGATACGCAAACCTTACAGCACTTTCCATATTATATTTTCCTGTTGCAACTAATGCTTTCATTGCCTCAATCGCAAACGTATCCAATAATTCTTCTTTAGTCATGTGTGTCATTCTTTAACTCCTTTATTCTGTTGGCAATCGAGATACCTAGAGTAGGAAAATCCTTCTTTAGTTCCTGAGTTCTCCATCGGGCTTGCTCTATCGTCTTTGGGTTCATTGCCATTAGTGCGTAATGGGTTATCAGATAGTCCTGAAATGTCTCCTGTCCGTTGTAGGGCTTGAGTTGTGATAGCCAAGGGCATTGGGTAGCCTTCTCTGACTCTGTTGAGGTGTTTTCTTGCATCTTCTAGGGTCATCTTAGTGCCTCTCTAGCGAATTCCAAGGCTATTTTGGCAACGGGTAATCCCATCTCATGTTTGTCAACAATACGCTTTGCCCAACCTTTAGGGTCACCAAAATACTTTTGTCCAAAATCTGTGTATTGGGCATAGACAAAGGGTTTATCGTCTTTCCATTGGTGGTAGGAACACATTGGTCTACCAAGGTCAACTGTCCACCTACGCCCGCACCCAGGCTCTGTGCAGAGTAGTTTTCTTTCGTCATCAATGGGTTCTTCTTTCTTTTTGCCAAATGCGTTAAATGCCATGATATTTCCCCTCTACGATTTTTGCGAAATTGCTAGGTTTAAGAATCCACTCCAAGTCAGCAGTAAAAACCCGCCCAGACTTGTCATTTACTTTGCCCATCAAGAACTTGGATTCACCTACATAGCCAAATAACCTAGCCCAATAGTCAAACATGACCTCTTCTGTGACTTGTTTTTCAGCAGATAACTCCAAGGCTATATCTCTCCATCTTTGCCTGAGATAGCCCTTCCTAGCATCGTTCCACACCTCTACCCGTCTAAGGGTAGGTAAGTGTTGGTGATAAAGGTCAATGACTGCTTGATGATTACACCTTGGTAAACCATTGCCTAACTCAGGTTCACCGCTAGGTGGACATATATATTTATCGGTTACGGTTTTAGTTTCGGTTTCGGTTTCGGTTTCGGTTACGGGTGCATTTGTATGCAAGTTGTTTACACTTGTATGCACTTGTATACATCCGTATGGATTAGCAGGATATTTGCTTTCTTTTGATCTAGGAACATTGTCCCATTTAGACATTTGTAATACATTTTTACCTTCAACTTCGTAAACACTTATTAAATTCTTGTTGACCAACTCTTCAATCAAATCTTTACACTTATTTATGGTCATTGAGTCTTTTATTGGAAAACAAGATGCCTTAACCATTGCAGGTCTTGCGTCAAAACGCCCGTAATCGTCAACTGTTACAAGAAGACGATAAAACAGATTCTCTGCCTGTGAAGACAAACTATCGATGGCTTCGCTATCACGAACGCCTGGTTTTAAATACCTAGTTGGCATGGGAATTACCTTTTTTACGCACCTTTGGTTGAAACCTCGGCAGGGGAAGGTGTAACCCTCTTCAATACGCTCATGACTTCGTATCTAGCCGTGTTTCAAACTATTGTAAGGAATTTCTTGGCAAAACAAAATTCTCACCTAATCTACTCGGATATTTCAGAAAGTCGTATGCCCCTTCCCTATGGCAGTTCATTCTCAAATCAGCCCCATCATAGATTTCAGCAGTAGTTCCAGCACTTATCTTGGCAGACTTTACCGCCACCTTTTTCTCCGCCAACTTAGCAACTCCAAAGCCCGTGATGTGGTAATAATCACCTATCTGAACCACATATCCCATGCGTTCTAAATCATTAAAATATCTTTCATAATGAAAACCTTGGTTTCCTACTGCTAGTGTAGAATGTGTAAAGTCTTTGACCGAACAAGATGAGTGTTCTAGCCTTTTTAAGATGTTTTTGTGAGCAAATTTAAGTTCCATTTTTTTCTTTCCATTGTTCTAGTGCTTTTTTCCCTAAAGGGGTTAGTCGGTTGATTGCAATTAGATTTGTACTTGTTTTCTTTGTTTCCCCTGCACTAAGCAAGCCTTTTCTCCTTAAAGACCAAAAAGTACACCAAGAGCCATTCTTTGCCTTATACATCTTGAATCCCCAACCATCGTCAAACATCTTTAGCATAAAAGCCTGATGAGGAGTTAAATTGATTTTTGCCATTAGTTTTGTTCTTTCAACTTTAAACCAGACATTGCCAACGCTTGTTTGATAAACTGGATTCCCTTCATGCCTAAATTCGGAACTCGCCTCAAGTCTCGCTCTGTCCAAGCGCACAATTCTTCTTTGCTTAAGATATTTTCTGCCTGTAAGCATCTAAAATATCTAATTGGTAAGTTAAGTTCGTCTAAATCTGCGGTTTTATAACGCTCTTGACGTTTTTCCTCTTCTGCCCATTCTCGGTGGATTCGGTAGCGGACTTCAAGCATATCCTGAGCCATGCGATAGGCTGTTTGTGCAATGATTGATCGATCTCGTAAAGGTTCTACTGTTAATATCGCAATCATGGCTTGAGTAGCAAAGTGGTCAAGCAGTTCTTCATTTGTCATGTCAATTACTCCTTTGCCAACAATCCTACCCCTAAAAATAGTTTGTCAACATAGGGTTTATCCTAGTTTTCAAGCCTTTTTTAATCTTTGACAATCCTCTTACCAACTTAAAAAGGAGTTAACAATGTCGGTAAAACCTAGTGATTTTCAGCATGAGATTTGTGTCTACTTAGAGGGCATTGGCGAGTGCTTAGTATGCTTTGACATCCTAAGTCCAGGCGATGAGTTAGACGCTGACCACTCAGACGATTACGAGATTGACTTTAGCGTATTTGATGAGCAAGATAAGCACATCACATACGATATAAGCAAGAAGCAATATAACCATTGTGAAAACAAAGCATTGGATGAAATGTTGGAGATAACAACACAATGGCATAGTGAGTGGGAGTCTGTATGAAGGGTATTACATATTTCCGTCCGTGGGGATTTTCAATCAATGAAGGCGGGACACCAGTAAACATTCATATGCAATGGCGCAAAAATTATGGTTTTTACATTTATTTTTTTGGAGTAAGGTTTAGTTGGTTTAAGGGGAAAAAATGAGCCTACAAAACTATGAAGATGACTTCTTACGAATACGAAACAGACCTGACCAATACAAACCTGAAGTTTGGCATAGAGAGTTAGAAAGAATAAAAGTAGGAACATGGTTTTTTGGATTGTTGCCTAGATACGAATACTTTTATACAGAATGGAAAAAACAAGAATGACTAAAGCAGAGATGATCACGCACTTACGCATGGCGGCTTGTAACGAAAATACAGTCACAGGCATGGCAAACGCATTTGACTTAGGTGCTGAACATGAAAGAGATGTTATTGCTTCCATCATCTTCAACATGGTGAAAGAACAGCATCTTGCACAAAACATTGTTGACACTATCAGGGTGAGAGAGTAATGGACTTTGAGACTCAACAAGAAATCAATGAATTGCGTTTCCAGATTGGACAACTAAAGCAAAAGATTGGCGATCTTGCAGTCATGGTAGGCGCAACAACAAATGGCTACTATGATCTGAAAGTAAAGTTACAGGAGTTAATAGATGAACGAAAAACTTAACCAAGCCTTCGATGAACTAGAGTTCAACATCAATGTGACTGAAGAGATGCGTAGAGCAAAGTATCTTGCAGAGCAAAGAGAGGTTGCTACGGGCGTTACAGATGGCACTATTCAACGAGCATTGGTCAGGGATTTGACAGAGAATCTACGCACATTGCCAACCAGTACGGACTACAACATACTGAGAAACGATGTGATAGAAGAGGTGGCAGTCGAGTTGGCTAAGTTGCCTTTTGGGGACACAGCCGCTAGTTATGCCGCATTTGTAAGGCAGATGAAGAGTTAACATTTTTTAAGATAGGAGTGAATAATGGATAGACCAATTGTGGGAGTTACAGCCCCATACAGAAAGAGCGACTACACATACAACAATATGCTGTTAGATCGCATCAAAGACCTTGAAGCATTGGTTGCCAAACTAGAGCAACGCATCAAAGTGCTGGAGGGCAAATGACACAAGATGAAATCATTGAGATGGCTAAACAATCAGACCTTGGATTTTTACTAGGAGATAGTTGGCTGATGCACCATGAAATTGAATATTTTGCCAAACTGGTAGCAGAAAAAGAACGTGAGGCGTGTGCAAACGTATGTGATGAATACGATGTAGCAGAGGATGTAAATTCTTGCGACACGGCTGAAGGTATAGCAATCGCTATCAGAGCAAGGGGACAAGCATGAAAATCAAAGACGAACTACAAGCCATCTATGAAGATCAAGCAGAGGTTTACTATTGTTGCTACTGCTTAGAGCCACAAGGCGAGAAGATCACTTGTTGCTATGAAAACCACTTCGTAGAGTTCAAATACTTGTTTCCCAATGATCAAAAACAAATAGCACAGGAGATATTAAATGGATGATTTCAACCCAACTACCCGTATGTTTTCTCGCACATTAGAGGAAGCCTACCCCAAGGAATATGTTAACGAGGGCATATTTGAAGGGCCTTATTACAGCGCACCGCACATCAATGATGTTTGGGTTTTATTTGGACTAATAACTGTTATCAGCATGGTTTCAGTTGCTATTTGGAGATACTTTTGAACGATTACTCAACCATCCTAATGAGGATAGAACAATCGGTGAAAACCCTAGATAAAAAATGCTTGACTAAGAAGTATGATGGGTTCATCCAAGACATAAGCGCAATTCAGTCGGACTTAGTTATGCTCAGTCATTGGATAGGTGAACAGCAAGTTAAACAGAGTCAATTAAACAACAGGAGTTAATAATGAATGTATATCAAAAACTGAATGAGGCTAGAGCCAAGTTCCACACAAAAGCCCTCAAGAAGTCTGGTCACAACAAGTTTGCTGGCTACAACTATTTTGAGTTAGGTGACTTCGTAATCCCCGCAATTGAAATCTTTAACGAGGTAGGTCTTACTTCCATCATTCGTTTTGGAAAAGAGATTGCTGAGTTCATTGTTGTCAATACAGAAAAGCCTGACGAGATCATTGTCTTCACAAGCCCAATGTCTTCAGCCGCCCTCAAAGGTTGCCATGAAGTGCAAAACCTTGGTGCTGTGCAAACCTACCTATCACGCTATCTTTGGGTGTCGGTGTTACACATTGTTGAACATGATGCGTTAGACGCTACAACAGGCTCTAAAGTGGTTGAAGAAGAAGGCACTCCTGATGAGGGACGGATGCTTGACTACATTGCCGCTATTCAAGCCACCACCACAGTTGATGAACTAAAGAACATCTATATTGAGGCATTTGCGGCTACTGATGGCAACAAGGCATGGCAAGCCAAGATGATTGCCGCCAAGGATGCTAAGAAGAAGGGGTTGAAATGAAAAACATACCAGCATTTCCCCATGTTGCCGATATTGTTCAAGTAGATGGCGATGCCGCTTTTGTAAAAACCCTTACACAAAATGGCATGACATTGCGTGATTATCTTGCGGCCAAGGCCATGCAAACACAATCATGGACTTTTTATTTAGGTGATTATGAAACACGCAAATCTTTATCTAATACAGCAAAAAATTGCTATGAGATTGCAGACGCAATGATGAAGGCGAGGGACGCATGAGTGACGCAAAAGTTATTGATGGCAAAAAGGTTTTTTCTACGACAGATTTAAGTGGCTATTACGGATTAACTTTGTCTGCTTCTTTTTTGGAAAAGATTTCTAAAGCAAAGCCTGTAAAGGTAAATCAAGGCGTGTATTGGTATGTCAATGACGTGCCTCAAATTGCATCTGATTTGGTCAAATATTTTGCTCATTGTGTCCCAATGGCAGTCAAATTAAAGGAAAAACATGAGTGAAGAAATAATCCAAGGTTCAGAGGCTTGGTTCGCACAACGCTGTGGCAAGGCAACTGCATCCCGCATTTCTGACATCGTTGCTAAAACAAAGTCAGGTTATTCAACAAGTCGTGCTAACTACATGGCGCAGTTGGTTGTAGAACGCATGACCAATCAAGTCGCTGAGTCATTCACCAATGCGGCTATGGAGTGGGGGACTACTAACGAGCCATTTGCTAGAGCGGCATACGAGGCTAAAACAGGCGTTTTGGTTGACGAGGTAGGTGCTATTGACCATCCAACGATTCCTATGTCTGCCGCCTCTCCTGACGGGCTTGTGGTAGATGAAGATAACGCATCATTAGGTTGTTTGGAAATTAAATGTCCTGGCACAGCCCAACATATTTCTACCTTGTTAGGCGAGGAAATACAAAAGAAATATTACGATCAGATGCAATGGCAATTGGCTTGCACAGGACGTTATTGGTGTGATTTCGTGAGTTTTGACCCACGTATGCCAAAAGAACTTCAGTTGTTCATTAAGCGGATACCCAGAGATGACAAGTATCTTGCTGAACTAGAAGGAGAGGTTATTCAGTTCCTCAAGGAAGTGGATGACAAAGTTAATAAGTTAAATCAATTGAGAGGTTAATATGGAAAAAGAAAAAGTCAGAGAATACTTTGACTATGTTGATGGTAATTTGTATTGGAAAGTAAAAAAAGCCAACTGTATACAAATAGGTCAACTTGCTGGAACTTTTGATAAAAGAACTGGATATCACCGAGTTCACTTTGATTCAAAATTTCAGAAAACTCATAGGATGATATTTTTATATCATCATGGTTATTTACCATCCTATGTTGACCACATTGACGGCAACAAAACAAATAACAGAATTGAGAATTTGCGAGAAGTAACCTTTTCTCAGAACTGCATGAATCAAAAGATTAGCACTAGAAATACAAGTGGAACAAAAGGAGTAATGTGGCACAAAAGAGATAAAAAATGGTCTGTTCAGTTAAGAATCAACAAGATTTGTCATAGTTTTGGATATTATGATGATAAAGAGTTGGCAGAATTGGTTGCAATGGAAGCAACTAACAAATTTCATAAAGAGTTTTCAGCGTACAAAGGAGTTTTAAATGGAAAAGCGTAACAATAGTGGAGTCCTTTTTAAGAACGATAAGAAGGAAAATGATCGTGCTCCTGAATATAAAGGAAATATCATGGTAGATGGTCAGGAATACTGGCTATCTGCTTGGATTAAAGAAGGCAAGACGGGCAAATTCATGGGTTTGGCGGTATCTCCACGGGATGCACAACCACCAGCAAGCAAGCCAGTTCCTAAGAACTTGGATGACCTAGATGTGCCGTTTTAGTATGTGAACAACGGGCGAACGGACGGATGCTGACACAACAGGTTTGGACTCCCAAATGTCAGTGCAGACTTAGTAGCCCACCTTTTAATATGCGTGAAAAATACAATCAAGAATACGTTGATGTGCCTCTGTCGGCTACGGAAATTATGATTTGTAACTACATTGGTAAGTTACGAAACCATATTACGAGCCAACACGCACAAGACAGAAAACAGGATCAGTCCTTAGATGGAGTGCAAATATCCATTCATGGAGTCATAACTGAATATGCTGTTTCTAAGTTCCTCAAGTTGCCATTTGATCTAAATTGTGATTTCAGGAAGTTTGGTGCTGACCTAATAACCCGAAAGGGAAAGACGATAGATGTTAAATGCACCAGTAAGATTGGTGGAAACCTTAACGCTGTTGTTTGGTCTGGCACTAAACCAGTTGATGCGTTTGTTTTGACAGAGATACACAACAATTGTGTTCGCATCGTTGGATGGATAAACAGCAAAGATTTCCTAATTAAGGAGAACTTGTTTGATGTTGGCAATGGGGAGTATTATTCTGTTAGACAGTCCGAGTTGATACCTTTTGAAGGGAACTACCATGAGTGAAGTCTTAATTTTCATAGCAGGAATGATTGCACCAGCCTTTGTAAGTGCAGTTTTAACCCTGTTTAAGTGCTTTGAGGACGTAATCAGGAGCAAGGTCAAGTGATAGAGACAATCCTCACTATCTTTGTCTTGCTGTTTCTTGGCGCAGTTATAGGCGTAGGAATACTATTCGCTATCCTATGGTTTAGCCAAGAGAAGTGATTAGGCTAGAACCGCTAGGGCGTGTTGAACGTGCTTTATGCGGTCATCTAGCCCGATAATGCCACCATTTATGATCTTGGTAACTTTAGTGTAGTCAAGGGCATCCGCTGGTGGATTGAGTTTATGTGTTTCCCAAAACCACCCCGCAGTGAGGGCGGCATATTTAGGGGTTGCAACAAGATCAGGTTGCATAACAAAATCAACACCCAATGCTTTGCCTGCGTGGAAATGGTTAGAGTGTCCAGTAAGTTGAACGAGTCCTT
>Ga0222712_10003803_pt1 | contig 16181 bp, 14 predicted proteins | sample C33_657DmetaG_FD_165043 | JGI IMG/M metagenome (GOLD analysis project Ga0222712, IMG submission 165043) | Estuarine water microbial communities from San Francisco Bay, California, United States - C33_657D | ecosystem: Environmental > Aquatic > Marine > Unclassified | place: USA: California...
CTGCTTCTCGTAGGCCTTCAGCGCCATCTCGTGCCGCTCGCGCCGCAGCCGCCAGTAGTGGGTGAAGTTGCCGGGGTAGCTCTCCAGCCCGCGCGGGCCGATCTCGATGATGCGGGTGGCCACGCGATCCAGGAAGGCGCGGTCGTGGCTGATGAGCAGCATCCCCTGCGGCTGGCCCAGCAGGTAGCTCTCCAGCCAGTTCACCGTGGCGATGTCGAGGTGGTTGGTCGGCTCGTCCAGCAGCATCACATCGGGGGCCGCCAACAGCAGGCGGGCCAGCAGCAGCCGGTTTTTCTGGCCGCCGGAAAAGGTGTCCACCGCCCGGTCGAGGTCGCCATCGGGGAAGCCCAGCCCGTGCAGGATGCCCTCCACCCGGTGCTCCACGGTGAACGCATCGTTGTGGGCCAGTTGCTCGTGCAGGCGGTCGTAGCGGGCTTCCAGCGTCTTCCGCTGGGTTTCATCGGTGAGGTGAGCCAGTTGGGTGGCCACCTGCTCCAGCTCGGTCTGCGCCGCCAGCAGTTCCTCCAGGGCCGACCGGGCCTCCTCGCGCAGCGTGGTCCCCGGGCTGAACCTGGGCACCTGCTCCAGCATCGCCACGCGCGCGCCGGCGTGCCGGTTCACCGAGCCGCGGTCCGGTTCTTCCAGCCCCGCCAGCGTCTTCAGCAGCGTGGTCTTGCCGCAGCCGTTCGGCCCCACCAGACCGATGCGCTCGCCGCTGAACACCTCCAGGTGGAGGTGCTCGAAGAGCGGTCCACGGTCAAACCCACGGGAAAGCTCGGTCGCGCTGAGGAGCAGGGAGGGCATCGGTCTTTCGGCAAACGGGAGGAGGGCTCAGGGGTTGCGGGCCAGCATGCGGCGGGCGGCGAACTGGTCCACCGGGTCGGTGGACAGTTTCCGCCACAGCGGATTGGCCTTCTGGTTCTGGCCATCCGCCTGCAGGGCCACCGCCTCGAGCAGGATCAGGTTCTTGTCGGCCGGAAACGCCACACGCGCCTGCCGCAACCGCTCCACCCCGGTTTCCCAGAAGGGCGACTGCGCCAGGAACCGGCTGTCTTCGGTGAGCCGGGCCGTGTCCACCGTGGGATCATCCAGCACCCGGCGGGCCTGCGCGGCGGCATCGTTGTACTTGCCGGTCAGCCACAGCGACTGCGCCAGGAGCCAGCGCGATTTCACCGAGCGGGGCTCGGCCGCCACGGCTTTTTGCAGGTCGCGGCTGGCCTGGCCGTAGTTGCCGGCCTCCAGCGCGGCGATCCCCCGGTCGAGCGGGCTGCTGGAGATGACCGCGCGCACCGCGGCAGGTTTGGCCACCCTGGCGGCTTTGTCCAAGGGGAGGAATTCCGCCTCAACGGGTGTCTTGGCCTCGTTGGGCAAAAAGACCGGATTGAATCCAAATCCCGGGCCGTAGGACCACACCCCGCCGTAGGCGAGTGGCGCGAAACCATAGGCCGGATACGAATAGAAGGAGGAATACCCCAGGTAGGGATACGGCCGGTAGAAGGCCACCGGAGCGCACAAGGGCCGGTAGCAGGGCCCGCAACCCCAAGCCGGGCCGAAGGCGTAAGACCGGTAGCCGAAGCTGTAACCACCCCAGCCGAAACCGCTGGCCACACCGTAGCCATACGGCCCGCAGCCGAAACGGAGCCAGGTGGCCCGGGCTTCCGTGGCGCCCAGAGACAAACAAGTTATGGCCAGCAGGCCGGCCAACAGTTTGGGCAAACGGGCGATCTTCAGCATGGGACAACCCCTTCCCTTCCATCCTGGAGCCCCGTTCCCATTCAGCAAAACGGGGCCTTTCCATGGTACAACATCCTGATCCTGCCAACCCCCCGGAATGGAACGAAAGTTCCACCCCGGCTTGCATCCTCTTCCGGGACCAAATCCCATGGCCAGCGCCAAAAAAGTCTTCGTGGTGGGCACCGCCGACACCAAGAAGGAGGAGTTGCTCTTCGCCGCCGACCAATTGAAGGCCTGGGGCCTGCCGGTGGTGACCGTGGACGCCAGCGTGAACGCCGGCCCCGGTGGCCCCGGCGGTCTGGATCTGCGCCCCGCCGACATCGCCACCACCCAGCCTTGCCCGTGGGAACAGCCCGACCGCGGCCAGGCCGTGGCCGCCATGGCCCGGGCCCTGCGCGACTGGCTCTTGGCCCGGCATCAAGCCGGCGAGGTGGCCGGCCTGTTTGGCATGGGCGGCAGCGGCGGCACCATCCTGTGCAGCACCGCCTTCACCGCCCTGCCCCTCACCATCCCCAAGCTGATCGTCAGCACCATGGCCAGCGGCGAGACCCGCGGCTATGTGGGAGAGTCCGACCTGGTGCTGGTGCCGGCGCTGGTGGATCTGGCCGGCGTGAACCGCATCTCCGCCACCGTGCTGGCACGCGCGGCCGGAGCCCTGGCTGGCATGGTGCGGGCCGGCGAGAAACCACTGCCGCCATCCGGCAAGCCGTTGGTGGCCGCCACCATGTTCGGCGTGACCACCCCGTGCGTCACCAAGGTCCGTTCCTTGATGGAAGCCCTTGGCAACGAGGTGCTGGTCTTCCACGCCACCGGCGCCGGCGGGCGGGCCATGGAAAAGCTGGTCGCAGCCGATCTGGTGCAGGGTGTGCTGGATGTCACCACCACCGAGGTGGCGGATGAGTGTGTGGGCGGCGTGCTCACCGCCGGCCCCGACCGCATGGATGTCATCCTGGCCAGGCGTATCCCCTATGTGCTCAGCCTGGGCGCGCTCGACATGGTGAACTTCGGTGCCAGGGATACCGTGCCCGCGCGCTATGAAGGCCGCCAATTCCACATCCACAACGCCCAGGTGACGCTGATGCGCACCACCGTCGAGGAGAACCGCCAGATCGGCGCGTGGATCGGTCGCAAGCTGGAGCAGGCTTCAGGCCGCTGGACACTGGTGATCCCGCAGGGAGGCGTGTCCGCCCTCGATGCCGCCGGCAAACCGTTCCACAGCCCCGAGGCCCTGCAGGCGCTGGTTGCCGGGCTGAAAAGCCAGCTCACCGCCAAACTGGGCCACACGGTGGTGGAAAGCCCCCTGCACATCAACGACCCGGCGTTTGCCGAAACGCTGGTGGCCGCATACCAAAAGCTCATTGGCTGACACGCCCCAAGCACGGAGTTTCCTCATGGCCGGCAAACGACACGACATGCTCACCCGGTTCCGCAAGCTGCGGGCCGACAACATCCCCATCATCGGCGGCGGCGCTGGCACGGGGCTGTCCGCCAAGGCGGCCGAGGCGGGCGGCATCGACCTGTTGGTGATCTACAACTCGGGCAAGTTCCGCATGGCTGGCCGCGGCTCATTGGCCGGCATGATGCCCTACGGCAACGCCAACGAGATCGTGCTGGAACTCGGCCGCGAGGTGCTCACCGTGGTGAAGCACACCCCGGTGCTGGCCGGCGTCTGCGGTACCGACCCGTTCCTGCTGCGCGACCACTTTCTCGATCAGCTCATCTCCATGGGCTTCTCGGGCGTGCAGAATTTCCCCACCGTGGGCCTGATCGATGGCCAGTTCCGCCAGAACCTGGAAGAGACCGACATGGGCTACGACAAGGAGGTGGACCTGATCGCCGCCGCCCACCAAAAAGACCTGTTCACCAGCCCCTACGCCTTCAACCCCGAGGAGGCCCGCGCCATGACGAAAGCCGGGGCCGACATGGTGGTGGCGCACATGGGCCTGACCACCGCCGGCACCATCGGTGCCAAGACCGCCCGCACGCTGGACGACAGTGTGCGCGATGTGGGCGCCATTGTCGATGCGGTGAAGACCATCCGCCCCGATTGCCTGGTAATCTGCCACGGCGGCCCCATCGCCGAGCCGGAAGACGCCCGCTATGTGCTGTCGCGCCTGAAGGCCTGCGACGGCTTCTACGGCGCCAGCTCCATGGAGCGCCTGCCCACCGAACGCGCCATCCGCGACCAGGTGAAGGCGTTCAAGGAAAGGGTGTGAGCGGACTTGGCAGGAGGGCAAACCCATCTTTCTGGCGGGCAGGGAGAACCAGATTTCACCCTTGGACGGTTCATGGAATGAAGCCGAAGCCGAATGATTGGCAACCGGCCGGTCGCCCCGTGGTACACTAGGCCCTCGTCCAGTGCCAAACCGGCCGGGCCGGCATTTCTGTCGATCTTCAGCCTCCGGCCGGCAAGCCTGAAGATGCTCGCTTTTGCCCCCGCGTTTTTTTGCTCGGGATCATTGAAACGGGAAAAGGTAAAATTTCCATGTCGAACAAAAGTAACAATGGTTTCATCGTGATCCTTGGGGCCCTGGCGGCGAGTTGCATACTCCTGTTGGCGCTATGGGCTGATTATTCCGCCGGCCGCGATGAGGTGACCAAACAGACCAACGCTCGGGCGATGCTGGCGGTGAAGGATGCGGCGGCGGACCTGGATAGCTTTATCCACCGCGTCAGCATGCTGCCGATTACCACCGCCTCGAGGCAGCAGATCCTGGGCAACACCCCCGATCCCATGATGGTCGAATACCTGCGCAACACCATCGCGAAAGTTCCAAAGGAACAGGTCTACGGCATCTACATCGCCTACGAGGACATGAAATGGTCCGACAAGAACTCGATGCCCTGGATGGACCGCAAGAAGTTTCCGGAAATGACCGTGGTGCATTACGACTACCACGACCCGATCCAGGACTGGTACAGCGGCGCGAAGGCGGATCGCAAGCTGCATATCACCGAACCCTACTTTGACGGCGGCGGCTCGGATATCAACATGGTGAGCGTCACCTACCCCGTCATTGCCAAGGACGAAAAATTTGTGGGTGTGGCCGGGGCCGACCTTTCCCTCGCGTTGATCCAAAACATCGTCGACGGCATTGAAACGGCGTTCTGGGATTCTACGGTGGAGGGTCATGACGAGGTGCGCCACGCCTACCTCGTCAGCCGCAAGGGCTTGATCGTGACTCATCCGGATCCGAAGTTGATGCTGAGCAAGGATTCGCCAGGGGCCAAGGTTGAGTCCTTGCCGGACGGGGCGGTCACCGTGTCTAAACCGGAAGGCGCGGAACTGGTTGAAATTGGCGGGGAAAAAAGGCGTATCTATTGGGCATAGTCCGGGTTGACTGGGTGGAAATTGGTTTTGAATGTCTCCGACGAGGCTGTCATGCGCCCCGTGGGGCGGCTCGCCAGGAAGGCCATCCTTATTGCCGGGCTGGGCCTCGGCGCGATGGTATGTCTGACTGGCTGGATCTTCAGCAGGGCTCGGGCAAATAGTTGAAAGAACAACGGACAAGGTGCAAAGGGACGGTGCTGGCTAACTGTTTCCCGGTGGGTCAACTCAACTGCCAGGTTCTTGTTGCCCCCGGCCGCCCCGCTTGGGCCTGCCCGGCCACACCCACTGGATTTGCCTGAACTCCCCGTCAATCAGTTCAAACAACGCCGGGTCGTGGGCCTTCAGCTTCTCACGGGTGTCGATGCCGTTGTGCTGGCGATCCTTGGGGTTGTTGGCGTTGAAGTACGACTGCACCCCCTCGGCCCAGTACTCCTCGTCATTGCTATCGGCGTAGGTGCCCTTCCAAAGGTCGCGCTTCCCGGCGTCGGCCCGTAGCCGCTTCAGCTTCCCATCGAACTCCGGGTCCAGGTCGCGCAGGGCCATCAGGTGGATGGCGTGGGCGAACTCGTGGATGAGGATGCTTTCCTTCGGGTAGCGGTCACCCGGCAGGCCCAGCAGGTTCTCCTCGGCGCAACTCACCGCCGGCCGGTGCCGGGTGGCTCCCAGTCCGCGGGCGCGCTTGTCCCAATAATCTTTCGGCTTCAGGTCGCTGTGCTCGGGGATGTCTGTGGTCTGCTCGGTGGGGGCCATCACCGCCAGGCGGGTGCGGTTTTTCACCAGCGCCTCGAGGACATCCGGCCGCTTGGCCAGCATGGCCTGCACGATGCCCCTGGCCTCCAGCATGGCCTCATCCGACACCTTGCCGCTGGCAACGATCGACAGCGGACCGGCGTAGAGGTGCTTGGCGTAGAAGGGCGACAGGTTCAATGTGCGGCTGGCCTCCTCGGGCACCGGGCCAGGTTTGGGCGCCTCACCCGCCGCAAGGACTATCAACACGCACAGCATCATGCGGCGGGGTCTCCTTCACCGGTCAGCACCAGATTGTCACGGTGCACCGCCTCGTCGTAGGCAACCGGCCCGGCGACACGGTGGATCTGCTCGGTGCGCAAGCCACGGATCTTTTCCAGTTCCCCCGACCCGAAATTGCTCAGCCCCCTGGCGAATTCAACACCCTTGTCATCCACCAGGCTGACCACGGCACCCTTGCCAAAGTGCCCCTTCACCTCGGCGATGCCGATGGGCAGCAGGCTCTTGCCCTGCTCGCGCACCGCGCGTGTGGCACCCGCGTCCAGCACCAGGCTGCCTTGTGGCCGCGTGGAGAAACCCAGCCAGCGCTTCCATGCGGGCATCGCCTCACCCTGCCGGGCGGGGAACACCGTGCCCACATCGCCGCCCTCGCGCATGGCGTCGAGCACGCCGTCCATGCCCCCGTCAGCCAGCCAGACACTGGTGCCCGAGCGCACGGCCAGGCTGGCGGCCTTCAGCTTGCTGCGCATGCCACCCGTGCCAAGACGGCTTTTTGTCGCCTGAGCCAGACCCAGCACCTCGTCGATGTCGTCCACCCAGTCCACACGCTTGGCAGACGGGTCCACGCGCGGGTCGCCGCTGAACAGCCCGTCCACGCCACTCAGCAGCACCAGCAGGTCGGCCTGCACCAGGCCGGCCACCAGCGCCGCCAAGGTGTCGTTGTCGCCGAATTTGATCTCGGCCACGCTGGTTGTGTCGTTCTCGTTGATGATCGGCACGCAGCCCATCTCGAACAGGCTGGAAAGCGTGTTGCGCATGTTCAGGTAGCGCGTGCGGTGGTCAAAGTCGGCCGCGTTCAGCAGCACCTGGGCCGTGGGCAGGTTCAACGGGCCAAAGGCGCTTTCCCACGCTGTCATCAGATAGGGCTGCCCCACCGCGGCGCAGGCCTGCAGCATGGGCAATTCGGTCGGTCGCGCTGATAGTTTCAGCCGGCCGATCCCGGCGCCGATGGCGCCCGAACTGACCAGCAATACCCGCCGGCCCCCTTGGACCAGCCGCGACACCTGGCCCGCCAGCGTGGCGATCCGGTCGGCCGACAGCCGGCCGGCCTCATCGGCCAGCACCTGCGTGCCCACCTTCACCACCACCACGCGCGCCCGTTCCACCAGGGCCGCCTTGTCCAGCGTCTTCGCCATGTATCCACCCGCCATGAACACCAAGGCCCGGGTCTACCGACCCGGGCCCCGGAAAAAACCATTCAACCAGCCGGGATCATCCCTTGAACTTGTCGTGGCAGGCCTTGCAGTTGGCGCTCTTGATAGCGGACTTGCCTTCGGCCTTCTGGGCGGCCTTGGCCTCCTCGACCAGCTTCTTGCAGAGCTTCTCCCACTCCTCCTTGTCACCCTTGGGCGGAGTGTTTTGGCCCATGGCGGTGAACATCGCCACCAGCTTTTCCTTGTCTTCCTTGGAGCCTTCGCCCTTGGCGACCTTGGCGCACAGGCCGCCCTTCATCGCCTCCTTCATCACCTGCTTGATGGTGTACTTGGCATCGTCGGCATAGACGAACGAGGCGCCGCAGATGGCGGCCAGGCCGAGCAGGCCGGTCAACAGATTGCGCATGGATTCAAACTCCCCGGTTACCCGCCGATCACGCCGACGGGACAATGGTAAATCGCTAGCCCCAACCATGGTCCAGCTCGTGCCAGACTCGATTTCGGCTCCGGGAGCATGTACCCCAAACTCCCGACTCACGACAAGTTAAATCAATCGGCATCCGAGGCAAACCATTTTTCTTCTTTTTGCAACGGAATTAACGATTTTCCGGCTTCGACCTATTCAACAAATATCTTTATATAATTATCTGATTGCCGATGTAATCATTGTCCGACGGATCAGCCGTTCCAAGTCGGGCCTGGCATTCCGTGTTTCGCCAGGAAACCGGGCGGCCACCAAAATGCCCCCCAGTTGTGTGGCGCGCACATAGTATTCCAGATGGATCCGCTTGCCGTCCTTCTCCGCCTCCAGCGTGAAACGGCTGATTTCTGGCGACAGCATTTGCGGCTGTTCCCCACCCACAATCCGGTGGCCACCCCGCTCGAGGAATGCCCGGCTTTCCAATTGGAATTGCACGGGGCTGGGCACCCTGCCAGCTGGCTCCAGCGTGATCAGCAGGCCAGAGCCGTCGGCGCCGTCCATGGTGATCTGCCGGGCCCCGCCCTGGATGTATTTCCACCGGCGCGGGTATTCCAGCCTCAGGTTGGGGAGTTCTTCCACCAGGAGCGTGTTGTCGTCACCCGGTTCGTATCGGGTATCCCCCGGTTGCACCGCTCCCAGTTCACCCGGCCCGTCCAGTTTCTCCCGGGTCAGCACGAACCGACCCTGCAGCGTGCTGGCGGGGTAACCCTGCCCGCCGGGCAGGTTGTGCTTGCCGTTGAGCGACAGGTAGGCGAGGCAGCGGCTGTTCAGGTCGAAGTAGGCCTGGCCTTCCAGGTCCTGGGTGCAGGGCCCGTCCTGGTTGGCGCCGGCCACCTTGCCCGAGAACCGAATCCGCGCCACCTGCTGGTTCTGGATGTTCTGGAATTCGGCCAGGGTGCATTCAATCTTGCCTGAATCGATGCGCAACATGTCGGTCAGCTCGCGCACCGCGTCGGGTTTCGCCTCCCAGGCCGCCCCGACACCCACCACCTTGCCGGGCAGCAGGCCAGCCAGCGCCGGGGTGAACAGGTCGGTGCGCACCAGTTCGATTTCATTCAGGGTGAGCGGCCCGTCCGGGCTGAAGGGCACCTCCTGGCTGCCCTGGCGCACCAGCACCACCTTGCGCACCGCGGGGCGAATGCCGCTCGACTGATCCTGGTCTCCCATTTTCCGTTTCAGGTCGGCGCGCTTGTAGAGCCTCAGGGTACGCGCCACGCCCCCTGTCTCTGCCGAGGGGTTCAGGGCCAGAATGGCCTCCTCGTACTCCAGCGCGCTTTCCCCGGTCACCAAAAGCGATCGAGTCGATTTGCCTCCCGGGGCTGGCAGATGCAGGGTGCCCCCGATCTCCGAGCGGGATTTCACCCGCCACCCCTGCCCCACCTGGAAACGCTCCTCCAACAGGGCCTCGTTGGGCAGCGGTTGGGAAACAACCCACAGGGCCATCCAGGTGAATAAGGACATGTCCACCTCGCCAAAGCTCTTTCCCCATTGGCCGCGACCGGCCCAAAACCATGAAACTTTGCCACACGCAGGGTGATCCGGGGCTGTTTTTTGGCATTTTTACCGGTTCGGGCCAGCCCTCCGGCAGCCCCCAACCGACCGGGCCACCACGGATTCCGGTAAAAAAACCCAAAAATCTTTCCGCCGCAACGATCGACCGGGCATGTACTTGCGTCAAACAAAAAGAGGCCTGGCAAAAAATCTCCTTCGGTTCCGGCAAGGAACGGCGTGTTCCTTGCAAGGAGTGGCGGTCGGAAACCCAAGGTGGGAAAGAATTTCCTGCCGACAAAAGTTTCCCGCCTGGGAAGGAATCGTGAGCTAGGCTTCCTGTGGAAAGATTGACCGGTTTTCCGGTTGGCCATGGAAAAAGCCTCACCGCTCGCGCGAATTCTCCCAGGAACGGTTTGACTGGGACAAAAACCTGGGGCCGGAAGCCCCAACGCCCGGCAGACACCGGGTGTTACCCGAAAGGAGAGGTTCGCGATCGTGTGATGGTGGCGCCGCGGATGCCGCGGGCCGGGCCGGTGACAACCAGGGAAGGTTGGGAAATGGGAGCCTCAGGCATGCAAGGATTTCATCTGGAACCCCTGCGCGAGCTGGCCGACCAGCTCACCCGTTTCTCACCCTCTGGCAAGCTGGCCCAGCAGGCGGCCAACGCCCGCAAGCTTCTGGGAGAGATCCGGCCCGACCGGGTTTATCCCTACCAGTACCTGGTCTGGCGCGTCACGGGCTTCCGCCCGGACGACCGGGGCAGGCTGGTCCTGCCTGGCAGGGAACTTGCCGGAGACCTCGAGCTGCTGGCCAGGCTGCTGACAGACAGCCTGCCGGCGCTGCCCGCCGAAACGGTGGAGGAGGTGCTCACGCTCGACGAGCTGGCCAAACGGCTGGCCGTCAATGTCCGCACCCTGCGCAGGTGGCAGGCCCTGGGCCTGACCGGCAAGCGCGAGGTGGTGGACGGCAAGAGCAGGCTCCTGTTCCGCTGGGCCGAGGTGGAGAGGTTCGTCGCCCGCAACGCGGCGCGCGTGGAGCGCGGCGCGAGGTTCGAGCGGATGGAGGCCGACGAGAAGGCCGCCATCCTGCGCGGTGCCAAGAGGCTGGCCGGCAAGGGGGTTCCCCTGCTGAGGGCCAGCAAGATCCTGGCCCGCCGCTACGGACGCGCGGTGGAGACGATGCGCGCGCTGCTGAAGCAACACGATCGTGAAAATCCCTTAAGGGCCTTGTATCCCAGGCGAACCGGACCGCTGGATGAGCGTACCAAGGTGGAGATCTTCACCCAGTACAGGAGGGGCCAAGCAGTGGAAACTCTCGCCAAGAAGTATCACAGGACCCGTAACTCGATGTACCGGGTGATCCACGAGGTGATGGCCCAGAAGCTGGTCGACCAGCCGATCGACCATATCCATCACCCCTCGTTCGAGGACCCCGCGCTGGAGCGGGAGATCCTCGCCGCCATGCCCGGCGCCGACGAGTACGAGGCGCGGCGCGCCTCGATGAAGGTGCCGCGCGATGTGCCCGCCGAGCTGGCGCCGCTCTACCGCGTGCCGCTGCTCAGCAAGGAGCAGGAGCAGCACCTGTTCCGCAAGATGAACTTCCTGAAGTTCAAGGCCGCCAAGCTGCGCGACACCTTCTGCCGCGTCAGCGAGGATGGCACCCGCGAGCTCGAGCCCGGCAAGGTGCGCACCGGCACACTCGACCGGATCAACCTGCTGTTGAACCAGTCGAGCGAGGTGAAGGAGCTGCTCATCAACGCCAACATGCGCCTGGTGGTGAACATCGCCAAGCGCGGGCTGGCGACCGGCGAGAACCTCTTCGAGCGCATGAGCGACGGCAACATGTCGCTGATCCGCGCGGTGGAAAAGTTCGACTTCGGCCGCGGCTTCAAGTTCAGCACCTACGCGAGCTGGGCGATCATCAAGAACTTCTCGCGCAGCGTGCCCGACGAGATGCAGCGCCGCGAGCGGTTCGTCACCGGCCAGGACGAGGTGCTGATGCTCAGCCCCGACGCCCGCACCGACGAGCAGTCGATCCTCTCCCGCCAGGAGCTGGTCGCCGAGAGCGTCAACACCCTGCTGGGCAAGCTGGATCCCCGCGAGCGCGAGATCATCCGCATGCGGGCCGGCATCAACCCGACCGGGGGCGAGCAGGCCGCCCGCGACCGCGGCATGACGCTGGAGGAGATCGGCCAGCGCTTCGGCATCACCAAGGAGCGCGTGCGCCAGTTGCACGCCCGCAGCATGCGCAAGCTGCGCCACATCGCCAGCGAGCAGTCCCTCGACCTGCCCTGACACCCCAACGCATCCTTCCCGGATGGATCAGCGCCCCGGCCAGCCGCAAGGCCCCGGGGCGCTGGTGTTTTTTGGATACAAATCAACTGAGAAGCCTTTCCCACCAATCCCCGAAAAACAACCCCATGAAGGTCCTTTGCGGCAACAGGATCAAAAAGGCCAACCATTCGCAAAAGTAAAAGTACCGATCCCATTCGGACATGACCCGCCCTCCCTATGGTTTTTAGGCACCTCCCCTTTCAAAGCGGTTGGCATTGAAAATCCTTACGCGACCTATGGGCCGCGACTTTCGACACGGGTTACCCCAAACCTGGCCAGACAACGCATAACCGGAATAAACGCACCCCTTGTTGGATGGGCTAATCCTTCCATTGGCATTGGGCCTGTCTCCCGTATCTGCTATCCTCAGGTAACAAGTCCATTTGCCCGGTTTGTTTGGCACTGGATTTCGCCAGGCCAATGTCTTTTTCCGGGCGCGAAGCGCTCCATTCATTCGGTCCTGGAACCGCCGACAACACACCCTGGTGGTGTGTCGTGTGGTTTTTTTCCTCGACCCGATGGATACGCGCGCCCATGCTTTTTCGTGAACTTGGTTTGATCGAACCCGTCCTCCAGGCCGTGGAGGCCGAAGGTTACACCACGCCCAGCCCCATCCAGGCCGGCGCCATCCCCCCGGCCCTGGAGGGGCGGGATGTGCTCGGCATCGCCCAGACCGGCACCGGCAAAACCGCGGCATTCGCGCTGCCGGCCATCCACCGCCTGTTCGCAGGGGCCCTGCCCAAGCCGGGGGCCCGCCGGCCCATCCGCGCGCTGGTCATCGCCCCCACGCGCGAACTGGCCATGCAGATCCGCGACAGCTTCATCGCCTACGGCCGCAAGACGCCGCTGCGCGTCATCGCCGTGGTGGGCGGCATCAGCCAGGAGATCCAGGTCCGCGCGCTCCGCAACGGCGTCGACGCCCTGATCGCCACCCCCGGCCGCCTTGTCGACCTGATGCGCCAGCGCCTGATCGACCTGTCCGCCGTGGAGATGCTCACGCTCGACGAGGCCGACCGCATGTTCGACATGGGGTTCGCGCCCGACCTGAAATTCATCACCGCGGCGCTGCCGGCAAAACGGCAGAACATGCTGTTCTCCGCCACCATGCCCGGGCCCATCGTCGAGCTGTCCAAGTCGCTGCTGAAGGATCCGGCGCGGGTGGAGATCAAGCCTGAAAAGACGCCGATGCAAATCATCGAGCAATCGGTGCTCATCGTCCCGCGCGAGGCCAAGAACGCCACCCTCACCGCCTATTTCCGTCTGAACGAGCCCGAGCGGGCCATCGTCTTCACCCGAACCAAGCACGGAGCCGACCGGGTTGCCAAGGTCCTGGCGCGGGCGGGAATCCCCTCGGGCGCCATCCATGGCGACAAGCGACAAAACGCCCGCATCAAGGCGCTGTTCGACTTCAAGAATGGCCGCACCCGGGTATTGGTGGCCACCGACATCGCCGCCCGCGGCATCGATGTCGACAACATCAGCCATGTCATCAACTTCGACATGCCGGGCGATCCGGAGACTTACATTCACCGGGTGGGCAGGACCGGCCGGGCCGGCAACAGCGGCAAGGCTGTTTCACTCTGCCAACCGGAGGAGCGTCGCCTGGTGGGCGCCATCGAGCGCCTAGGCGGTCGCAAGATCGCGATGGACAGGATCGACCCCGCCCTGCTGGCCGAACTGCCCATCGAACTGCCACCCATGAACGACGGGCCCGACATGGATGGGGATGAATTCGAAAATCGTCCCCGTCCCGAGGGGGGCTTCCGCAATTTTGACGGTCCTCCTCCCGGACGGGGTGGCTTCGGTGGCCGTGGCCGTCGGCCGGCAGGCAAGGGCGGCCCGGTGAAATTTGGCAGCCGCTCGGGTCCGGCCCGCTTCGCGGACGGTCCAGGGGGCGTCGCCAAATCAAGCGGTGGTCCCAACCGCCCCAGGGGCAAGGGCGGGCCCCGCAAGCCTTCGCGCGGCGGCCCCCGATAAGAATTCCCAAACCTAAAAACACCCCGGGCCGGGAGCTTTGAATGCTCCCGGCCCGGGGTGTTTATGGAACCATGGGATTCTCAGTCCCGAGGCGGCCGACCGCCCTCGCCACCAGGACCACCGGGACCACCAGGACCACGGCCACCAGGGCCGTCTGGGCCCCGCCCACCCGGACCATCCAACCCGCCGGGACCGCCTGGTCCCCTGCCTCCGGGTCCACCGGGGCCTCCGGGCCCACCGAAGCCGCGCATCCGCTCGCGCATTTCCTTCATACGGCCCTTTTGCTCCTCGGTGAGGATGCTATCCAGCTTTTCGCTGGTTTCCTTCTGCAGCTTTTCCAGTTTTTCCTTCTGCTCGCTGCTCAGCTTCAATTGCTCAACCAGCGGGGCAGGCAACAATTGGCCTGGCTGGGGCATCATAAAGCCACCACCAAAACCGCCGGGGCCTCCCGGGCCACCAGGGCCCCTACCACCAAAGCCGCCGGGACCTCCGGGACCACCTGGGCCCCCGGGACCACCCGGACCGAAGCCACCACGGCCCTCACCGCCTCGCTCGCCGCGGCCACCCCGCTCACCGCGGCCCTCTCCGCCGCGTTCGCCACGCCCGCGGCCACCGCCACCCTGCAGGGCTTCCATCTGGGCAAGCACCTTTTGCATCTCCTCCTTGGTCACCTCGCCGTTCTTGTCGGCGTCCAGGCGCTCGAACAGGCGGAGCATCCGCTCGTTGTCTTTCACCTCATCCTTGGAGATCTTGCCATCCTTGTTGGCATCCAGCTCCTTCAGGCGCTCGATCACCTGGGCCGGATTGGCCTGGGCGCCTCCTGGGCCCCCGGGCCCTCCTCCCCGCTCGGGGGGTTGGGCCATCGCCAAACCAGAGATCAGGCCGAAAGCGCCGGCCACCCACAAACTCTTCACCGTTGCACGCATCGCACACCTCCCTTGTTGCCGCGTTTTAGCGGCGTCCCAGAACCACCGGCAAAACCATCCGCTTCCCGTCACGCATCAGGGTCACCTTCAGCGTGTCACCCACCAGAAACTCCCTGCGGACCCAGTCCTGAAAACCGTAGGTATCCATCTCCAGGTCCTTGCCCTCCACACCCAGGATAATATCTCCCGGCTTGAAACCGGCAGCCGTGGCTACCTGGGTGATGGAGTCACGCTGGCGGAAGGCCAGGGCTTTTTCTGGAAGCCCCAGTTTGGCCTTCTCCTCGGCAGTCAGGTTCTTGCCAGCCAGCGGCACGGTCGGCACCAGCCCGCGCAGCGAGGTGCGCCAGGTGATGTCGGTCTTCTTCCACTTGGGTGGAAGTTCCAGCGTCGCCTCAAGGTCCTTCTGGCCCTGGCGCTGGTAGACAATCTTCAATTTGCCCTCGCGGGGCGCTTCTTCCAGCCCCTGTTGCATGTCCGCGAAGGACAGCACCGGGATGTTGCCCACCTGACGGATCTTGTCCCCGGGCTGAATACCTGCCTTGGCCGCCGGGGACCCCGGAACCACCTTCTCAACCAGGCTCCCCCGGTCCACATGCAGGCGCACACCCACATTCTCGGGCAACGGATATCGCCAGGGTGTCTCCGGGTCCCAGTCGAAGTTGCGGGCAAGGTTGCGGTTGATGGCCTCCTGCACCTGATGGCAATGCATGCACCCCCTGCCTCCGCCCCCGAGGCCCTCGGCAAACACCGGCTTGGCCGTGGGCTTGGGAATCACGCGGTCGGGCTCCTCGGAACAGGTACGGGCCACCTCGCTCATCACATGGGCCAGCCCTTCCAACGATTGACGGTTGTCGGCGTTCCTGGAGTCGCGCCCACCGTAGCGGGAAACGATGCGCCCCTGGCTGTCCAGAAAAAACACCATGAAGGTCAGGTCGTAATCGAACTTGAACTGGTTCAGGTCCGAACCCTCGATGCGGGTCACCCGCACGCGGACGAACTTGTTGGCTTCTTTCCCGAGTTTTTCAAGACGGACAACCTGCCCGTCAAACTCGTGGCAATCCGTTCAGGGCACGCAGCGGAAGACCAGCATCATGGGCTTGCGCAGCTTGCGCGCCTGCTCCAAGCCCTCCTGGTAACTCATCAGCCAGCCATGCCTTTGCGCCTCGCGTGCATCTCCCCCAAAGTCGCCCCGATCTCCCCTGACCCGGGCGGGGGTAAGGAGCCCCAGGCAAACAACCACCAATCCGGCCAAAGTCGCCACTTTTCCCATGAGTTCTCCCTTCGATAGTTGCCCCAATTGTTTTTAATTTCTGCACGAAATGGTAGCCTAATTTGGTGCTAATTAAATCCCACGCCGCACAGGTCCCCAACCATGTTTGGTTTATTTTCCCTGGTCCTTGTCCTGACGGCTCCCCAATCCAACGGGGCAAGCACTCCACTCAACATCGTTCTGATAATCTCCGACGACCAGGCCTTCACCGATTACGGTTTCATGGGCCACCCGACCATCCAGACGCCAAACATCGACAAGTTGGCGCAAAAAGGAAGACTTTTTAATAGAGGGTATGTCCCCAGCAGCCTCTGCAGCCCCTCCTTGTCTGCCCTGGTGACCGGGCGTTACCCGCACCAGACACGGCTAACCGCCAACGAACCGCCACTCCCCGCCGGTGTGGACAAGGCGAAACGGTACCAGAACCCCAAGTTTTTGGCGGAAGTTGCCCGCATGCA
>Ga0222712_10003804_pt1 | contig 16173 bp, 14 predicted proteins | sample C33_657DmetaG_FD_165043 | JGI IMG/M metagenome (GOLD analysis project Ga0222712, IMG submission 165043) | Estuarine water microbial communities from San Francisco Bay, California, United States - C33_657D | ecosystem: Environmental > Aquatic > Marine > Unclassified | place: USA: California...
ATAGACCCCGAACTACCCTTCCCCAATGGCTTCCGGGCCGTTGCGCCGAGTTTCGCGCCACGTTCCGCGCCATCCCCGCCCTCGTAGCTCAGGGGATAGAGCATTGGTTTCCTAAACCATGTGCGGTGGTTCGAGTCCACTCGGGGGCACTTCTACGGACTCGATAACTGCGTTTCAGCGCGTTGTTTCAACTCACGCAATTGTCGCTGCACCATGAACCCATCGCCAGGACCGAAAAGCAGGCGCTCTGCGAGCAATCCACCTGGAAAGCGCATGCGCATGCGCATCCTCGTGACCAATCGAGTACCGAAACCTTGTGTACGCAGGTCGTAAGCAAGGGTGAAGCACACCCGGCTTCCTGCTTGACCGAGTTGCAGAACGAAGGCGTTCGGCTCGTCGACAACAGCCGCAGTGAACGACACCGGTCCGCCGGGGATCTTCGCTCCGGCCTGCACGTGCTGCCACTCGGGATGGATCTCCGTGGCGCTCCGCCGGCAGAGATTGTCCATCCAGTCGTAGCTGTACCAACCGGCGCGACCGAAGCCCATCTGGCGGATCCAGGGGAAAACCGCTTCGGGGGGCGCATCGATCGAGATCGAGCGCGTCCCGATGGTGCGGGCATCGGTGCAAATGTCATCGCCGAAAACGGAGCCATCGATCTCGTCGGTTGTCGCACCCCAATTTTCGAACAACATTGGGCACTCGCCTTCCTAGAAAGGACTACCCCACGGCGTGTACTTGCCGAGATTGCCATTGCGAACATACGGGGTGTTCAGGAAATCAAGGGCAGCAACAAAGGCAAGGAATTGTTCCCTCGCCAAATCTGACACCGCCTTCAGCGAACCCGGGAGTGGCGCTTCCATAGAGTTCGGCACGTACTTCGTCAGTAACCGATGCGCGAGCATCTTGGCCATCGGGTCGTCGGGATTGTTATCGAGTTCCAGCCGACCACGTTCAGTCGAATAGTCGTAGTACTCGAGCTCGATCGATTTCGGATCGATCGTTGCGGTACCCGGAAGCCAGTTTGAGTACAGACCAAGTTTCGATGTCGCCGTGCGAAGCCCAAGGATGTAGCGCGGTGACCGGTTGAAATTGAACTCGATCGGAACGACTTCATCGGTTGCCATCACCAGCGCATGCCGACCTTTCTGTCGGCTCGATCGCAACAACTTCGTCAGGTCAAGGCGTTCGCCATAAATCTCAGCGAGATCGCCGGTCCGCCATCCATCACCACCGTGTGCAAGCGTGGCGAACATCGGCAACAAATCAACACTCGAGGTCAGTTGTCGACGTTCGACGTCGATGTCGCCGGTGTAGCGGCCCGAGAGATCAGCGACGATCAAAGGAACGTTGAACGCTTCCTCATAGACCGTTCCCGCCTTGTTCGCGGGAAAGCCGTGTGCCCCAGAAAAGTCGCCATGATCGGAAGTGAAGACCACAACCGTGTTCGCAGCGACCTCAGGCGAGAGCGCGCCGACAACAGTGCCGATGTGGTCATCAACCATATTGAGCACCTGGGTATAGCTGTCCATCCCGCGCTCCCAATAGGAATACGGAGCGGTGCCGATCATGAGACCCGAGTTATCGATCGGGTAGGGCTGCAAGGAATAGTCAGTCGATTCAGGGTTTTCGTTAATGCCACCCCAGACGAGTTCAGTGAAGCGACGCGCAAATACCTGTGAAGTCGGTTTATTTGCGGTGAGTGTTTCGATTGACTCCCAATTTGGCGGGAGCGCAGGAAAACCGAGACGAGGTGGATTCGCTTCTTCGGGAACAGACGGACTGAAGTCAGCTACCGGTTTCAAACCTTGCGCGGTGTACAGACTGTTAAAGCGGTCCCATTCAATGCCGCCCCAAAAATATTCACGGTCGTGAGCGTTCACGAGTCCGACTGTCAGACAGAACGGGCCTTGATCAGCTCGGCGTTTCGACAACCAGTCGGCTGCCGCTTGCGCGATCTGTCCGTCGTAGCGATAGCCGTCGCCATTCACACCAACGATGTCGGGCTGGGTGAGGCCCTCAAATCCATATTCCTGCAAGTAGTTTGGAATGGGATCGCCACTTGGAAGGTTCGAATCCGACAAATGCCACTTACCGACATAGGGAGTTTCATACCCTGCGTCTCGGAGAATCTTTCCGTAGGTCGGAAATTCGCGTTTAAGTGCTGGAGCAGGTGGCCCAAGGCCACCGGAACCCTTCCGGGTTTGCAGCATCCAGGTTTGGTGCGGATACAAACCAGTGACGATTGCAGCACGGCCCGGGCTACACGCGACACCTGCGGAATAGTGATGACGAAACTTCACCCCGTGCTTCCACAGCTCATACACATTTGGCATATACGCGGCGAGGTACTCACCAGCGGTACTGATGCCGGCAGGAAACACGCTTGGAAAACGAGTTTCATCGACAATGATGAAGACGATGTTTGGTTGCCGATCAACCGCCCCAGACGCCGCACTCGACACGGCTGCCGACGCCACGCCGTCAAAGAGACGTGATCCTGCGAGTGAGCCAGCAGCAACGGCCGCAGTGCCTTTCAGAACTGATCGACGACTAAAGGTGTTTTCCATGGGGGCCCTTTCGGCGGCGACCGATTGCCGCTCCACGTCGACAAGTGTTAGTTCGGCTCACAGCATCAGTCAACGACCGAGCGATGGTCCTGCCCGCCATAATCACCATCGCTTTTCAGAGGTTTGAACGTGCCCTGCGTCCGACAGGTAACCGAATTACGGGTGAAAGATTCGCGATGTGCCAACAGACCCAAGGTGACCCCGAGATACGTTTTGTGACTGCAAAACCTTGCAGCGCCAATCACCACAAGAAATATGAGGACCGATGAGCACACTTGATGAGGTCGGTTTCCGTGACAACTGGCGCTGTTGGCTGTGTGATGAACCCGTTGATCCCGAGATGTCGGTCAACGATTCTCGCGGTCCGAGTATCGACTCAATGACGACGAAGTCGAAGAGCAAAAACAAAACCTCAACGGACGTTTTCGGCGTGGAACGTCTTGCGCATCGGGACTGCAATACAAAGAAAGGCGCAATCGCTCCCGTCGTTGAATGGCCTGATCATCTTTTCGTCGTCGATCCTGCGCCAATCATTGGAAGCGTGGAACGCCTTTGTCGAAAGGGCGGTCGTGAAATCATTGCCCGTTGCCCGTCGGAACAGGACGCCGCCGATGCATCCGAGTGGCTTCTTGATCGACTCAGCCGCCTCGTTCCCGATCGCCACTTCGAAACCGCCGTTGAATCCGGCGGTGGCCAGTACCTCCTCGTGCTTCGGGCCTAACTGAATCGCAACTCTTCGAGGCATCGCTGCAGTCTTCGCAAGTACCGTGGCGCCATGACTGCAAGCTCGACTACACACCGCCGACGCATTCCAATCCTCCAAGGCGTCCTCCCTGTAGATCGCAAGCAAATTCCGAACAATGTGCTTGCTGGCGTCACATTGGCAGCACTCGCGATTCCCGAAGTCATGGGTTACACCTCCATCGCGGGCATGCCTGTCATCACCGGCCTCTACACGATTCTGTTACCGATGCTGGCGTTTGCCGTGTTCGGTTCGTCGCGCCACCTTGTTGTTGGTGCCGACTCCGCAACTGCAGCGGTGATGGCAGCCGGGCTTGTTGAGCTCGCGCAACCCGGCACCGACGACTACGTCGCGCTCGCTGGGCTGCTTGCGATCATGGCCGCTGCATTCCTGTTTATTGCACGACTCATTCGCCTTGGTTTTCTTGCCAACTTCTTGTCTCGCTCCGTTCTTATCGGCTTCCTCACCGGTGTCGGTATTCAAGTCGCGTGCGGCCAGGTTGGCGGACTCCTTGGCATACCCGAAGGCAAAGGCATCACCATCAATGGCGACCTCTTCGACAACACACTCACCAAGCTGATTTCAACGCTCAAAAATGTCGGTGCAACGAGTTGGGCGACTGTTGCAGTTTCGGTCTCCGTGCTTGTCGTCATCCTTGGGGGAAAGTTCGTTACGAAAAAAGTTCCCGGTGCACTTGTGGCAGTCATCGGTGCCATCGTTATTTCCTGGCACTGGGATTTGGTGTCCCACGGGATTGCCATTCTCGGGCCCGTTCCCGGAGGCCTTCCCAAAATCGGCGTTCCGAGTGGTGTCAGCTTTTCCGACATTCCATCCCTCATGGGGACTGCCGTTTCAATTTTTATTCTGATCCTCGCCCAGAGCGCAGCGACTTCCCGTGCCTACGCCGCAAAATACAACGATCAATTTGATGAGAACGTCGACCTCGTCGGACTCGGCGCAGCAAATCTCTTTGCAGGTTTCACCGGAACGTTTGTGGTGAACGGAAGCCCTACAAAAACCGAAATGGTTGATGGGGCAGGCGGTCGAAGTCAGCTCGCGCAGATCACTACCGGACTCATCGTTCTCGTCGTCCTCCTCTTCCTCACTGCGCCACTCGAGTACATGCCAAAATCGGTGCTCTCCGCTGTTGTTTTCATGATCGGCATTCAACTCATCGACCTCAAAGGCATGCGAAGCATCCTGCGCGTTCGCAAGGACGAGTTCGTTGTTGCGACACTGACCGCTGCAACGGTTGTTCTTCTTGGTGTGGAGCAGGGAATCGTTCTTGCCATCGTCGCTTCGGTCATCGGCCATTTGCGACGCTCGTACAAGACAGCCACTGCAGTAATGGTTCCCGACGAGAACGATTCTGGACTCCACTCCACAGCGTTTGATCCGGACACTCGAACCGCTCCCGGCATTGCCGTGTATCGCTTTGCGTCCGACCTCTTTTATGTCAATGCAAATCTTTTCCTCGAAGATCTCACGGCACTGGCGAACTCCACCGAACCACTCGAATGGGTTGTACTGGATTCAAGCGCAATCACCGACATCGACTTCACCGGTTCTCTCACCATCAAACAAGTTCTCAGCGAACTCGCCGAACACAACGTGAAGTTGGTTCTCGCCGATGCAATGACGAGTGTCCGACAAAAGCTTGACCGCTACGGAATTACCGAAATCATTGGCGAAGACGCCTTCTACCCCACTGTCAACTCTGCACTTCGGGCGATTCAGGCCTCGTCAAACGATGAAGGGCGGCCACCGGTTTCCCGATGACCGCCCTTGACCACAACACGAATGCGCTGAAGCGCTGAGTCCTACTTGCCGGCTTGGGAGATGCGGTTGGAGTCGAGCTTTGCTCGATCGACCACAGGACCGGTCAGGCTGACGAGGTACTTCGGGTCACAGGTCTGGGTTCCGATAGTTGTCGGAAGAACCTGCTCGTACTTCGTACCCGAAAGCTTCACAACCATGGAGCAGTTACCGGGCTTGTTCTGACCGGGGTTGGTTGTCGACTGGAGACCACCAGCGTCGTAACTGGTGACCTTCTGAAGCGCGCTGATCACACAGTCGCTCGTGAGGTTTGAGCCACATGACTGAGCACCCTGGGCCCAAAGAAGGAACGCTGCAGTTGCTTGAGCGCCGAGAAGGCTGGTGGATCCACCATTTGCCGTCACAATCTCAAGGTACTTCGCGGTTGCCGGAACCTTGTCGGCCTGCTCGAACGGGTAGTACGTCATCTGCACGTACACGTTGTCTGCATTCCCACTTGTGTTCCACTTTGCGAAGTTCGTGTCATAGAAGTTGGCTTCTTCCATCCAGATGGGGCTGAAACCAATGGCCTTCGCTGCGTCAAGAATGTTCTCAAAGTTCGGAGCGTAGGAACCGGAGAAGTACACCGCTTCAGCACCACAATCCTTCAAACGCTGAAGGAACGGTGTCCAGTTGGACTCACCCATGATGTTGTACGACTGATCACAATCAAGGAACGTCCAGCCCACCTGCGAGAACGCAAGCTTCGCCTTCTCACTTGAATCAACGGTGGCGGCGTAGTTGCCGTACATCGTTGCGGCCTTCTTCACCTGCGTTGGGAACTTCTCCGCCATCAATGCTGCGGCCGATGCATTGTAAAAGTCTGCGGGATTCGGGCTCGGCTGCACCATCATCGGGCCATTCGCGAACTGCGGTGACACGGTGTAGGTCGGGACTGAAGCCATCTTGCATCCAACACGGGTCTGCTCTTGTGCTGAATCGAGCGACCAGCCCTGACCGACGAGCATGAAAACCTTTGAACACGCTTCGGTCATGACGTTATTCACGTTCATGATTGCGGCATCGCCATAGTTGCCAATGACCTGACGACCATTAATGCCGCCCTGATCGTTACACCACTTGATCATGGCCTTCACGGCGTCTGACATTTCCTTGTTCAGGCCAGGAGATGTCGGATAGCCAGCATCGTCGCCGTAACCAATGGTGATGGAGGTGTCAGTGACACCCTGCTGTGTTGCACCTTTGGCGTCGCCCTTACCGCATGGCGAAGTCATCGTGCCGAAGTCAGTCGACGACGACGCCTTGGTGGTTGCGGTGCTGTCGCCCGAGGAGTCAGATCGACCGCCGCCGCAGGCTGCGGCGAAAATGCTGAGCACAGCGACCAGCGCCACAACCAGCAGTGCGCCACGAGAGCGACGCGATGAAGTGCCTAACGGCATGTATTTCCCCTTTGTGTATCGCTGGGCGGGGGCCCAGCACTTGATGCAGACAGGTTTTGTTTTGCGATTCTTGTCGTGCGTACGCGATGCCTGACAGTAGTGCGTCAGCCGGTCGGCAAGGACACGAATCGACAAAGGGCGGCCACCGGTTTCCCGATGACCGCCCTTTGTCAGTTCAGAGCAACGCCGAAGCGTTATGACTTACTTTGCAGCCTGCGAAACGCGATTGGAGTCAAGCTTCGCTGCGTCCACAACCGGGCCAGTAACGCTGCCGATGAACTTCGGCGCGCATTCCATCTGAGCCTTTGTAGAAGGAGCCGCCTGGACGAATTCGGTTCCCTTGAGCTGCACGAGCATGCCGCAGTCAGGCGGAAGGTTTGCGCCCGGGTCAGCGTTGGAGTGAAGTCCGCCGCCGTCCCATTCGTTGATGGCCTTGAGCTTTTCCATCACGCATTCGCTGGTGAGAGTGCTTCCGCACTCCTGTGCAGCCGATGCCCAAAGGAGGAAGTTCGTGGTGGCCTGTGCACCGAGAAGACCGGTCTTTCCACCCGACGCCTTAATAAGGTCGAGGTACTGCTGGACTGCGGGGTGTTCCGAAGCCTGCTCGAACGGGTAGAACGCCATACGAATGTAGACGTTGTTGGCGTTTCCAGAGGTGTTCCACTTCGCAAACGTCGTGTCGTAGAAGTTTGAATCCACGTACCACTTCGGTGTGAAGTCGATGGCCTTGGCGGCATCGAGAACGTTCTGGAAGTTGGGAGCAGGTGAACCAGAGAAGAACACAACTTCGGCTCCACAGTCCTTCAAACGCTGAATGAACGGCGTCCAGTTGGACTCGCCACCGATGTTGTAGGTCTGCTCACAGTCAAGGAAGTTCCAGCCTGCGTTCGTGAACGAAGTCTTGGCCTTGTCGGTGGAGTCCTTGGTTGCTGCGTAGTTGGCGGTGAAGATTGCTGCCTTCTTCACTGCATCCGGGAAAAGACCAGCGAGCTGGTACGCACCAGCAAGAGGGGTCTTGTCAATCGGGTTCGGAACGGCCTGCACCATGAGCGGCCCGTTCGCGAATGCAGCGCTCACCGAGTAGGTGGGAACCGATGCCATCTTGCAACCAAGACGGGTCTGTTCCTGCACGGAGTCGAGCGAGAAGCCTTGGCCAACGAGCATGAACACCTGCGTGCAGGCTTCGGTCATGCGGTTGTTGGCTTCCATGATCGCTGCGTCGTAGTACTTGCCGGTGATCTGACGACCATTAATACCGCCCTGATCGTTACACCACTTGATCATGGCCTTCATGGCGTCGGACATTTCCTTGTTGAGGCCAGGGGCGCCTGCATAACCAGCGTCATCGCCATAACCGATGGTGATTGAGGTGTCGGTGACACCTTGCTGGGTCGCACCCTTTGCTTCACCTGCGCCGCAAGGCGAATCCAGTGTGCCGAAGCTCGTTGAGGTCGACTTTGCCGTGGTGTTGGAGCTACCACCCGAAGAATCGGATCGGCCGCCACCGCAAGCGGCAGCAAAAATGCTGAGCACGGCGACGAGCGCCACAACCAGCAGTGCGCCACGAGTGCGACGCATTGGTCGGCTGCTCGCCGACACCGTTTCATTGCCTGTAGGCACTGATTTCCCCTTTGTAGATGACTGTGAAACCAGCTGCCACCGAGGTGACAGCAGACAACGACGCTACTGTCCCAATTCGGAAGTGACAAGCGTCATGACCCGAAATAACTGGGGTCAGTGCGATCTCGCGCTCCGACTGTGAAATCCGCCTCCCACTGAAACGTCGCAGACGGATCAAAGGGCACGGTGTAGTTCCAATCAAAGGCACACACTCGTTTGGCAATTCGCCACTGACCCGACCTCTTCTCAAAGCGGTCGATATAACGCAGACCCATCACCATGTCGGTCGCAGATCCGTCGGGTCCCGGGCGACTCACGTGATGAGCGACGCAGTAGGTATCGACCTGCGCCGTGTCGTCATTGAGTCGGATGTGAGGAAGCGCGATGAAATGTGTCGTCGCAGCAAAATGAGGAAGCACCGCACACACCCAGTCTGCGAACTCTTCTCCTGATCCTCGGAATGAATTGTGATCATCAAATCCATCGGGGTGATAACACGCTGCCATCAGGTCACGATCAAGTCGATCGGTTCCTCGCGCAAGTCGCTGAATCACATCGGTAATCTCCGCACGAGCAATGAGGTCATCTGTGGTGAGCATTCGCGCAGTCTCGCGAATGCTGACCGGTTGTGCTCAGGCTTGTTCGAGTTCCGGCCACTCACCTGGGTGGGGAGCTTCCTCTGACTCAAGGTCAGGGAGGAAGACGAACGCAGCGACAGATCCAACAAGAGCGACGCCTGCACAGACAAAACATCCGAGACGCATGCCCTGCATGAATGCGTCGGTGGCCGAGTTCTTGAAGAGTTCCTGCACTTCGCCCGGAGCCTGAGCGGCGACCGCAATTGCCGCAGCCATCGACGCTTTGGCGGCTGCAAGTGCGTCAGAAGGGATCTGCGGAAACTTCGAAAGGAAGTCGCCGATCTTCGGCGCATAAATGGAGGCAAACACACTTCCCACCACAGCGACGCCAAGGGTTCCGCCAACTTCGCGAGTGGTGTCGTTCACCGCTGCACCCGCTCCGGCCTTTTCTTTTGGCAATGAAGACATGACAGCGGCCGTTGACGGTGATGTCACGAGTGAAAGGCCAGTTGCGATGAATGCCATTGAGATCACGACCGGACCGAAGTACGCAGTATCTGCATCGCAGAAACCGATGATGATGAAGCCCACCATCATCGTGAGCAAACCAGCACCAACAACTCGGCGTGGACCAAATTTCAGCGCCAAACGCGCGGCATTCGGCGCCGTAATCGCAGCAAAGATCGCAAACGGCAATGTGTGGAGACCCGCTGACAAGGTTGAATAACCGCGAACGAATTGGAAATACTGCGTGACGATAAAGATGAACCCGAAGAGGGTGAAAAACGCCGCTGCAATTGCTCCTGCCGCCGCACTAAAGCGCGCGATGCGAAACACGCGTACATCGAGCAATGGGTCTTCCCGACGGAGTTCGTACCAAACGAAGAACGTGAGCAACGCTGCCGAGCCGATGAATCCACCGATCGTTCTGGCCGAATTCCAACCAGCATGCGGACCTTCGATCACGGTGTAAACGAGAAGTCCAACGGCAAGGATCGAAGTGATTGTTCCTACGCGATCGAATGCACCAGCATCGGGATCTTTCGATGAGGGCACAAGGAACCAGCCTGCAAGAAGCGCAATCGCAACGATGGGGACGTTGACGAGAAAAATCGAACCCCACCAGAAGTGTTCAAGCAGGAAACCTCCGGTAACGGGACCGAACGCAACCGCCATACCGGAGACGGCTGACCACGCGCCGATCGCTTTCGCCCGTTCGGTTGGGTCGGTGAAGACATTCGTAAGAATGGCGAGCGTTGCGGGAAACACAAGTGCAGCTCCAACACCCATTGCGGCTCGCGCTGCGATGAGTTGACCTGAACTTGTTGAGAACGCACCTACTACCGACATCGCCGCGAAGATGATCAGCCCAACCTGCATTGTTCCTTTACGACCAATTCGATCACCAAGGCCACCGGCGGCAAGCAACAGTCCGGCGAAGACAAGGCTGTAGGCGTCAACGATCCACTGCAGTTCTGTCGTGGACGCGCCAAGGTCTCGACTCAGCGTTGGAAGCGCAACATTCACAATCGTGTTGTCGACAACCACCAGAAAGACACTGAGGGCCAAGACCACGAGAATCAGCCAGCGGCGGCGATAAATGGTTTCGGCATCCATAACAAACTCCAGAACGTTCGATTCGGGTCTCGGCACTATAGAACAACGATCCATAAAAGTGGAACGATGACCTATAGTTCCTCTTGATGACCGTGCCGAAGCGACGACGATCAGAACCCCAACGACTGAGGACCCCTTCGTTAGAGGTCACAACCTCGGTCGTCGAAGCTGCGCTCCGGATCATCGGAACCGACGGGGCCGAAGCAGTCACGGTCCGACGGCTTGCGAGCGAAGCGGGCGTCGCCCCCATGAGCATCTATAACCATTTCGGGGATATGCACGGGGTGTTCGATGCCGTCTTCGAGCATGGGTTCACCGCTTTTGCCGACCGCCTGCACAATTCGGTCACTTCAGAAAATCCTGTCGTTGCTCTTTACGAGATGGGACACGCCTACCGCGCGTTCGCTCTCGAGAACCCCGATACCTACGCCGTCATGTTTCTCCGAGTTGTTCCTGGATTCGAGGCTTCAGATGAATCATTTCTTGCAGCAGCTCGATCATTCGATGAGTTGAGTTCGGTCGTGCGCCGAGCGATCGATACGCAACAATTCATCGATGGCGATCCTGCGCTTCTCGCTCAGGAGATTTGGGCGACCTGTCATGGTGCAGTCGCGCTCGAACTCCTTGGCATCTCCGCATTCGCTGACGCCGACGAAACTTACGCAGCAGTGCTCGTCACGATCCTGCGCGGCCTTCTAGTGGATCCAGAGGAATCTGCAACACTCGCCTCGCCCCAGGCTCGAGTTCGGTGACATGACCTTTGCCATGTTCATCCTCCGCGAGAACAACTGATCCGGCTGGGAGCGTTCGAGTTTCACCATCACTTGCCGTGATCCGAACCCAGCCGTCAAGGAACACCACAAACTGCCGGCGAGGCGCATTGTGCGGCGCTGGAACCTGATCGAGAGCCTGCACGGTCAGAAACTGCACACGGTCAATGTCCACGCTTGGCGACACCCAGAGCTCGGCCACGCCTCGTTCAGCCGGGTTCACCACCCGATCAAGGGTCACCTCTTCGAAATGGCTTTCCCCGTCGGCATCGGCCCAAATTCGCAAATAGTCCACAACTGAGAATGCCATCCCCACCGCGCGACTGAGGCCATTCTTCCCGACATTGCATCCAGCGTTGCTCTACGTTTGCGGAAATCGCCGGGCAGATGGCGCAGAAATGGGGGAACGATTCCAATGATCCATGCCGATTTCACCGAATTCAAAGAGACTGAAGGTCAAGACCCCTTCACGCTTCAGAACTCGAAACTGCTCAAAGTTCATCTGAAGTACGGACCAATCAAGGCGCAGGTCGGTTCGATGGTCGCCTATCAAGGCGATGCTCAGTTCACGCATGCCGGTTCGGGCGGCGCGGCCAACTGGCTTAAATCGAAAGCGACTGGTGAAGGAGTCGTCGCCATGGATGTCACCGGAAGCGGCGAAGTCTTTTTCGCCAACATGGCACAGGACATCAAGATTATGTATCTCGAAAACGACGCCATTTCCGTCAATGGCGCCAACGTTCTTGCCTACAGCGCGTCGGTGACAGCAGACATTCGCTCGATCGGAAATGCTGGTGCTTTTGCTGGCGGTTTGTACAACACCTATCTCTCCGGGACCGGTTACGTCGCGATCGTTGTTGATGGTCCACCGGTTGTTCTTGATATCGCATCTGCTCCGACCTTCGCCGACCCCCAAGCTGTGGTCATGTGGACCAAAGACGTTCAGATGAACCTCAAGAGCGACGTGAACTTCAAGTCGCTCATCGGTAAAGGATCGGGCGAAACGTTCCAGATGTCATTCAGCGGAACAGGCTGGGTGATGGTGCAACCTTCAGAGGGCGTGCCACAAGGTGGCGGCACAAAGGGCGGCATCGGGTTCTGACGAACAAAGGATCAGGCGAATCCAAGCCAACCTGCAACCGTCTGCACTAACACCACAGTCGCAAGAATCGCGATAACGACAACACAAATCAGCGCAGCAACTTTGAACTTTGGTCCGTTCGCGGCGTTTCCAAGGACTGCTCGACGATTCGCCAAGATCAAGATGAAAATCAAGATGATTGGCGTAATCAAACCGTTGATCACCTGCATATTGATCAGCAGCGAAATCAGGTTTCCTGGAAGTAATGCGACCAACGCACCGATCACAATGAGAGCTGTGAAGAGTCCCATGAAGAGCGGCGCTTCGCGGAAGGTCTTCGAGACAGAACGCTCGACACCAACCGCTTCGGCAACTGCATACGAAGTTGCCAGCGGGACGACTGCAGCAGCAAGAGCAGATGCTCCGAGCAGACCGATCCCAAAAAGAATTTCGGCTGCTGACCCAGCGACCGGCTCAAGGGCTTGCGCGGCCTCTTTTGCCGATTCCAGCGGACCAGTGCCGCCGATCGCTGCAGCAGTGGCGATGATGATCGCCATCGAAATGATGTTCGCGAACACCGCACCAGTAATGGTGTCGATGCGAACCATCCGGTAATCCTCGGGACCGCTTCCGCTGTCGGCCACCGCTGCCGCTTGGTACAGCTGCATATACGGCGTGATGGTTGTACCGATCAGAGCGACGACCAAGAAGAGGAACTCTTTGGTTCCGAGCATGTGGGGAATGAAGGTGTTGCTTGCAACCTCGCCCCAATCCGGCTTTCCCAGGATCGCCGCAATTGGATAGGTAATGAATGCGAGACCGAGAAGCAAAAAGACTCGCTCGGCATAGCGATAGTTGCCGAAAACAACGACCGCCCAAATCGCAACAGCTCCAATCGGGATCGAGATGTACCGAGAGACCCCAAAGAGTTCGAATGCTGCGCCGATACCTGCAAATTCCGAAACAACAAGACCAAGGTTTGCGATGAGCAAACAAATGATTGCGAATGCTGATGCTCGGAGCGGGAATTGTTCGCGAATGAGCGACATCAGTCCTTCGCCGGTATGCGCACCGAGCCGAGCGGACATTTCTTGCACGATGACTAACGCCACGGTGACCAGCAACATGACAAAGAGTGTTCGGTAGCCGAATTCTGAACCGGCCGACGCGTAGGTGGCGATACCGCCGGCATCGTTCCCGGCATTCGCTGCAATAAGCCCGGGACCGAGAACTGCGAGCCAAACCATCCAACGACGACGGCGCTTCGGCGCGGCAGAGCGCGCGCCTGAGGCCTTCGTGGATTCGTTGATCGGATCGCTCATGACAACTCAGTTCACGCGAGCAGTCGGGTAAATGGGCGGCGGTTCGATTCGTGATGCGGAATCAGTGCGTCCACAACATCGTCAGCAAGGATTCGACCGATCGGGCGACTTTGTTCGTCAACAACAACGATTGATGACCCGCGGTTTTCGACAAAAGATTCGATGACGTCTTCAATCGGCGCTTCGACGGTGACCGTTACCGGCCAAGGTGAGCCAATGAGGGAACGAAGTGAGTCGTCGGGGCCTGCCATGAAGAGGTCGATCATCAAGATGTCGTCAAGCAAGGTTCCATCCGCATCAAGAACCAGAACCGATTCGAGACGAGCAATGTCTTCGGCTTCTTCAAGTCGTTGACGCGCATCAGCGACCGTTAAATCAGCATCGAAGGCAAACAAGGCAGTCGTCATGAGACCGCCCGCGGTTTCTTCGTCGTAGCCAACCAAACGAACCAGCACTTCAGCGTCTTCCTGGTCCATCACCGCAAGCAGTTCGTCACGAGTCTCGTCATCAAGATCACGCAGCGCCTCCGCCGCTTCATCGGGCTCCATTTCGGCGAGCAACGATGCAGCCTGCTCTGGATCTGCATCTCGAAGAAGAACCGAAAGTTCGTCCGGTTCCATTTCTTCAAGAGCGTCAGCAGCGGTTTCAGCATCAAGTGCAGCAAGGAGTTCCTGTCGCTGCGATCGACCGAGTTCTTCAAGAAGGTCAGCGAGCTCACCAGGCCGGAGCCGGCGCAATTCACTGTTGGCCCGACTGAGGCGGACGGGCTCCCCCGGATCGGAAAAGGGCTGAATGGCGGCCCAGTCGATGACCCGATCGGGATGCGGGCGTACACGCCAACGCGCCGGACCAAGGCGACGCACCAACGTTGAAAATCCAACGTCTGCGCCCACCAATCGGTAGCCACCCCCAACACGTGCCAAGAACAGGTCAGCAGCACGAAACACACGAACGCCATCAACATCGACCATTTGATGGTCAATGACGTCATCGACCAATTTCACTTCGTTGTCACGACGCGCGAATTCCCGGAGGTCAACCTTTGCGGATCGAAGCACAACGCGGCGCTGCTCAAGTTCGCCAATCTTGTCCGCCGACACCCAGGTGAGCTGACGGCCAACACGAACCACAAGACCGGTAAGGGGCGGATACGGCTCGCCTTCCCAACGCACAACAAGGTCAACGAGCCGTCCTACTTCGATCCCGGAGGAGTGCACAACCGGCGCGCCAGTGAGTCCCGACACAGAAAGTAGGGACTCGGCAACTGCCTCAAGGGCAAGAAGTCGTTTTGTTCGTTGCTTGCGACGCTGCGAAATGGCACGCGGGGCATTGAGTGTCTGTGGCATGACGGACTCCGGAACTGGAAAACGGACGGACTACGCCCACTCCAACTCCCAGTCCGCGAGGTGCGTGACTCTTAGAGAGAAATAGAGAAGGCGACACACGACATGAAGCGCGTACTTGGGGGCTCGCTAGCTGGCATGTGGGTCACCTCCTCGAGATTTCAACGAAATATCAATGCCGACATTGAGCCGACACGACGGCCTACTTTCTACCATCTGGGGCCTCGAAGTTCCCCATCCGATCGACATGGCTCGGTGAATTCGCCCATTGTTCATGCGTGGTTCGCTGTCGGGCAGGATGGGGAGATGGCGACTGCTCCAGTGATTCTGCTCCCCCCGTCGGAAGGAAAGGCCGAAGGGGGATCGGGTCCAAAACTCCGGATCGCCAACCTCTCGTTTCCGCAATTGGAAGACAACCGATCGACACTTCGCGCTGCGCTCGGTGCGGCGATGAAGGGCAAAGAGGCAGGACGAGCCAAGTTGCTCGGCGTGAAGGGAGTCGCGCTTGCTTCAGCAACTCGCGCAAATCTCGACGTGCTGGCGTCCCCAACGATGCCAGCGATCGAGCGTTACACCGGCGTGCTCTACGACGCGCTTGATGTGGCATCACTTTCGTCTCGTGATCGAAAGCGCCTGAATAAGCAGGTCTTGATCTTCAGCGGTCTCTGGGGGGTTGTGCGTCCCGACGACATGATCCCTGATTACAAATTGAAAATGGGTGCGACTCTCTCACCGGTTGGAAAGTTGTCAACCTGGTGGCGTGAGCCACTCACGGCTGCACTGACAGCAACCGTTAGCAATGGCGTTGTCTGGAACTTGCTACCAAAAGAGCACGACAACGCATGGGCGCCATTCGGCTCGAATCACGCGGCTGGTTCGCAACCAACTGCAGTGTTCTCTGTGAAGTTCCTCGACGAAGGCGATCCCGTCAAAGGAGAGCGCTCATTCACGACGGTAAACCATTGGAACAAGTTGCTGAAAGGTGCTCTTGTCCGATTCATTCTCGAGACGGGCGCCGATGACCCCAGGGCGCTTGCGAAGTTCAAGCACCCAGAGGGCTACCGATACGACCGAACCCTGACGGAAACGTTTCCGACAGGGACAGTTGTGAGCATGGTGCGACCCGCGCGCTGAGTCGCAACACCGCTCCGGCCGTATCGTGGAGATATGGCCAGCTCCACGAATGCCTCTCCACTTGAGCGCATTGATCTCCCCATCGAGGGGATGACTTGCGCGGCTTGCGCAACGCGTATTGGTAAGGGTTTGAACAAGATTGATGGCGTCACCCAAGCCGAAGTCAATCTGGCAGCAGCGA
>Ga0222712_10003807_pt1 | contig 16170 bp, 14 predicted proteins | sample C33_657DmetaG_FD_165043 | JGI IMG/M metagenome (GOLD analysis project Ga0222712, IMG submission 165043) | Estuarine water microbial communities from San Francisco Bay, California, United States - C33_657D | ecosystem: Environmental > Aquatic > Marine > Unclassified | place: USA: California...
TGGAACTGTCAGTGTATCAAGCACTGGTAATCAGACTTATACTTCTACTAGTTCTAATATCAATTTAAGTCCTTTGAACTCTGTTATATTACCTGTGAATGTAAGCTTACAGCTAGGAAGTGCTACAGAGTTTTTAAAAAGTGACAATTCAAATAACTTGCTATTAAGCAGCACAGGGTCTCAAACATTTACTTCAAGTACAAGTAGTATCAACTTGAACCCTTCTACTTTTGTCAATATCCCATATACTAAACCTCTTCAATTTGGTTCAAGTTCCGAGAGTATTACAGGAACTTCAGGTAATATTAATGTTTTAAGTGCGAATACAAATGTGTCTGGTAATTTAACAGTGAATGGTACAAATACTACTATAAATAGCACTGCTGTTAGAATACTTGACCCTATATTGACACTAGGACAAAATGTTACGGACGACAATAAAGACAGAGGCATAGAATATTACTATAACAATGGTTCTACAAAATTAGGATATTTTGGGCTTGATGACACGGATAATACCTTTATGTTTGTTCCAGATGCTACAAACACAGGTGAAGTTATATCTGGTGCTTTGGGTAATGTAAAATTTGCAGATGCTAGTTTAACAAGTTTAAATTTAAACAATGGAACTATTAGTGCTGTCAATGTAGTCGGTTCCAATAACAATTTGACACTCGACCCTGGAGTTGGAGATGATGTTATATTCAATAACGATAGTGGTACAAATATTATAATACCAACTATGGTTGATTTAGTGTTTGGAAATGAAAACAACAAGATTTATTCTGATGGAACCAACTTACACGTTGTCAATAACTTAACAGTAGATGGACCAACTACGATTAATGGTGATTTGACTATAACAGGAAATGTATCCATCACTGGTGGAAACACTGTCAATATGACTACGCAAAGAATATCAGTGGCAGGCGGAGGAGTGGCTCATCCAAATTCTAGTTCAAATGCTACTTTTATAACAACAACTAGCTCTGGTGTGGCTACAGGTGTATTACCAGTCGCAAGTATAGATGGTCTTATAAAACAGATATGTATGGTTAGTATGTTTTCTGGTTCAACTTATGAGCTTACATTTCCTACAGGGAGGCTTTTAGATCCTGGAAGTGGAACAACCGTAGCTAAAAAAATGATATTTGACTGCCCAGGTCAATCGGTTCAAATGATATGGGACAATGTGTCTCAGTTTTACATAATCACACAAGGAGGAACAGAATTAGTATTGGTTTAATTTAAAAAATCGTCAAGACCCTAGCCAAATCAATGACTAGAGCCTTAACTTTTAATGTTTAATTTTCTTTATGTTTTTGTATTTCAATTCGTCTGGCTTCAATTTTTAGTCTTAATTCATCCATTCTTGCTTCCATTTTTTTCATTTCTTCATTCATTTCAAATTCAATATAACATATTTGATGAAAAGTCATTCTTGATAGTTTTTGCTTTACTAAATAGCGAAATAAAAATCACTTTTTTGGATTTTATTAAAAAGTGATTTTTTTCTGGGGTTATATTATATGAGTGAAAAACTACAAGGAGCTAAATCAGCAGAATTTGGATGTTTTTGGAAGTCCTTCTTTATGAGCGCTCTTTGCTTCCCTAAAAAGATTAACTTAAGTGACAAAATACATTTCAAAAAACTAAAGGCTTTCAAGACACATTTTAATAACATAAGCTATGTTTTACCTTGTAAATTTTGTTCGGAATTCACAAGAGAAGTGTTGATGAAAAAGTTTCCACTAAAATTTTCAGGTAGAGTAGAACTCATGTATGGATTGTATTTATGGAAAGACCAAGTGAATAAAAAGCTAATAAATCAGGGCTGTAAATTCACAAAACCAAGTCCTCCTTTTGAAGTAATATTAAGACGTTATGAACGTCTCCGTGCAAAGTGTGATAAAAAAATTGGAAAATGTATTTAATTTTCTAAGGTAATAGTATAATGCCAGACAAAAACAAGCAGTTCAAAGATGCAAATTCAAAAAAAGACTTTGATAAAATGTTAAAGTCCGTTAAAGTGTTACACGATTTAGAAAAACTTTGTTCTAAAAACCCTTTAAAATGCGAAGATTTAGACAGAAAGATACTATGCGACTCGACTTTGATATTACTTGGTTATCCAAATATAGTAGGGTTTGACACCTGTAAAATTTACAAGGAACTAAACAAATTAATGAAGGCTTTTGACCTACAATTAAACGGTTATAATATCAAAAAAGTACCAGTTAGTTCTTTTGAATATGACAAATTATCTAGGAATTTTTTGGATTTTATTACAGTAAATGGCTATACTTTTCAAGAAAATAACAAGTTATTTAGAACAAAAGAAATAGAATCATTTCCAACAGCTTTGATACTTGGGGCTAATTTAAACAGAGCTCGCCAAGTAGCTAAAAAATCAAAGAATTAAATTTTATATAGCAAATATACGGTCTATTACTTATATAATCAAAGTTTATATTTACATTTTTAACATCTGTTCTATCAATTGATATTTTTCTTTTGATTGTTGGTTTATAATGAACTGGATAGTTGTATCTAACGTCGGTTAAAATACGATGAAGGTCTGGTGCATTTTCATTTAACTGGATATTCAAATCTACTACAATTGGATGAGTAATATTATGCTTGTTATTTGCAACTAGGTCTTCATTTTTAAGTATATATGTTCTGTTTTCAAAGCCTAGCAAATTATTGATACTACTTACAACCCCAAAATCAATGTTACTAGATTTTTGTTTGTTAGCACCAGTTAGTGACTTTGTTCCTGGTCTTGATATAGTTACCTTTTCTGTGACAGGATTTATAGTAAAATGTAAATTTGTTAATCTTGCAAGTGTTTCCACTAGTAATTCAGGTGTATAGTTACCGTGTTGAACTACAATTGGTTCATTATCAACACAAAAATTACAGTTTTTTTCATCAACTATATACCCACTAAAATCAAATGAAAATGAAACAAGTTCAAATGATACTACGTTTTTTATATCGGTATTATTTGTGCTTTGGTCAAAAATCAGAACAGTTTCTTCGTATTTTGGACCTGGAATAACCTTCTCGAGAGGTTCTACTACTTTGTCAATCTTCAGCTCTTCAAAATAATCTTCTTTTTCAAAGAGGTCAGAACCTTCTTCGCTTAATTTTGAAGACCTTTCCAGCTCTTGATTTTGAGTTACCAAATTTTTAATATACCCTACAGTTTCTTTTATTATGATATTGTTTATAAACATAAGGGCTTTGTTGTCAAATGTTTTTAAATTACTTATTTCGTCTGTTATAATAGTAGTCATTACTAACATCATATTTTTTTTGAATAGTGGATCCCTTCTATTCAATGAAATACTAACAGTTTCATACAATTTGTCAATGATTATACTTTCCAACATACCTATGTTCTTATCCGATAAGAGATAAGCTCTTAAAGCTTCCATTTGATATTAAATAGTATTGTTTATTCAAGCTCTTCTTGGAGAATTTTTTTCTAAGTTATGTTATATGACAACACAAGTCCCAGATTTTGTTTCAACAAATTTAGATCCAGTTCAGTTTCAAAGAGATATGAGAAATAACGATGGTTATAGAACAGTTCAACAAATCACAGAAGAAAGACTTAATTTAGGAGATGCTAAAGACAATAAGATGGTACAATTCAACTCTAAAGATGCTGAGGATTTTCCATACAAGTATGTATTAACAGGTATTCAAGAACTTGGTGCTTTTTCCACTGCTTATTTTTCATCAGCAAACTTAAACTGGCTTCATTCTAATATTAGATACAAGGTATTTACTTTATCAAAAGACAAGACTGTTATAAGCAAACAGCGTGATATGGATGTCCTTGAAAGTATGAGAAGAATTTATCTCCAAAATTCAAACAATCCACAATCGAAAACTGGAATGAAAGTTGAAATGTTACGGTTAAATAACTTGGTTTTAGAAGATATTGTCCCTAGAATTATATCAGAAATCGTTCAAAATAAGAATTACTTAAAAGATATTGAAAAAGTCCGGGTTCCTAATAATTTACCGGTAAATACCTCTGTAATTGGAACAAAATTATATGAAAGAGGACCAGCTGACGTATTGGGAATAAACGTGTAAATTTTTTCGGATGTTATATCAATAAGAATGAACACTACAAACAAATTACTTTTTATATTGTCTATAACTCATAATATTTTAGCAGCGATTGTAGTCAGTTGTATTTACTTTTACTCTATTGGTTTTGATGTTCCTGTTGTTGATTTCTTTGCTTTACTTGTCCCTCTTTCTTTCTTGATATTTAAAAGATGTGTATATTCTGATTTACACGAGCTTATCAGACTTAACCAAGAAGTTCCAGAATATGTAGAAGATGCTTATATTTTTAAAGTATTACAAAAAATGATTTTTAACAAGGAATTGATTGCCAAATCTCACTTAAAAGAATATAAAAAGGGAAAAGTAACAGATGTTAATCATTTTTGTGAAATTGAAGACCCTTTGGTTATATCTGATATATTCAATGAAAAGGCACATTATATAGCGATTAATTGTATATTAGTCGTTATACTTTTGACAAAATATAATATGAAGAAGTTAATACCTTTGTATTTAGCTTGGTTTTACTATAGTTTCAGCAATTAAACCACTTTGGTTTTTCGGCTTGAATGAAATTTGTTATTAAATACAAATGGATGTAGTGAAAAAAGCAAATATAAAGTTCCCATTTCTTTATGAAATAGTTCAGTTAAACCACGACTACTTGTTAGAATTAAAAGTGGATGAAGATTTTGATTCTTATATCATTTTAATGAACCTTTACTTGTATACTTGTAAGCATATGAAAAGAAATAATATGGAGCTAAACAAAGATAATATTTACAAAAATATGGAGATTATGTTTAATAACACAGAAATTAGAAGCAAATTGATACAAGTATTTACAATGGATACACAGTTAAAATTAGAGTAAATTACTCACTATCGGTGAAAAAGTTTTTGTCTTCGTTCCTTAAATCTACCTTGATTTTTTCAGTCTCTGGTTCTTGTGTAAAAATATCCGGAATAGGTTGATTGAAACTCTCAGGTGGTCTAGAATCAAATGCTAACTCTTCTTCTTGAACTGGTGTTTGTTGGAATGTTTCAACCGGTGTTTCTGTATATTGTTGTGGCTCTGATTCGTAAATTTGCGTTTCTGGTTCTTGAAGTAGAGGAGGCTCTAATGAGGCCACGGTAGAAGCTTTATCTTCTTCATCGCTTGCTTCCAAATATTTGTTTAAAATTTCTTCCATTGGAATCATACTTCTGATAGTTTTTTCAATACTTTCTTTAATTACACGATGACTCCGTTTGATATTTCTTTGAATTTCACTTAACGTATTTGACCCATTTTCGCGGTCATCTACAAGATAAGGGTCTTGATAAAATGCCCTTGCAGACTCAATGTAACAACGATGTATAAAATGTTTAGTATCAGGGACATTAACATTAATAGTTTTTCTCTTATCGTTTAACTTTACAACCGATAAGATTTTTACATTTGAAAGAAATACGGCTTCAATGATTTTATCAAGATATTCTCCTGATTTGACAGTCTTTTCAGACTTGCTGTTGATAATTTCCTGGTTCCATTGAGGGATTTGACAAAGTTTTAATTGAAAAGATTTTAAAACGTTAAGTTCAGTTTGAGTGTTACACGACGACCAAATATTTTTTATTTCTTGGTAAATACCTTCAGAAAGAATATCCTGAAGTTGTTCTGTATATTCGTTTCTCGCAGCTAAAATTAAATTGTTATCCATATAATTTTAGTTTTTATTTTAATTTTTAGAATTTAACGTATTCTGTCACCAAAGAACCATTTGAATTTGTTCTTTCCCAAATATTGACAATATTATCTTTACGTTCTCCTATTACCATCCAATCAATTTCATCATTACTTTCTTTATTTTCACAAATTATAGATAAAATATTTCCAGAAACATAAGCTTTAACTCTATCAAAAGAATCATTATTCTGCAAATAAACACTTATATTTTTATTAAGAGCTTCAAATGTTCCTGAAGACATCCCGCAATCTTCACTTTCTACACATTCTTTATCTATATTTATATCAATATTACCATTTATAAGTCTATTCTTACCACGATATATATTATCACATCTTGGACCTTCTATAAAAGAGTGAACTAATCTATCATTCTTATTATCTGATAAAGGATGCTGGATATCAAAAGTTCCTGATCCTTTACTTAAAGCTCCACCAACATTAAGGTCTGTTCCAATAAATGCTTTTTTAGCTACTGCTAAACCACCTGCAGTTGTTATACTTCCACCGTTTGTTGAACTTGTCGCGTCAGTTGTATTTGAAATACCTAAACCACCAGCCAAAGTTAAACCACCCGTAGTATTACTAGTACTAGCAGTCGTGCTAGATATATTTACAACACCGTTGTCTGAAATACGCATCAATTCTGTAACTACATTGGAAAGATTAGATTTTCCAAAACGAATTCCAGGATTGCTTCCAATTGTTGTATTAATCAACCACAATTCCCCCTCCGCGCCACTTCTATTCCATTGTAGATAACCTCCCTGGGTTAATATACTTCTAAAATTAGTAGCTTGGATACTTCCTAATACAGAATCACCACTGACGCTGAGGTCTGTTCCGATAAATGCCTTTTTTGCTACTGCTAAACCTCCAGATGTTGTTATAGTACCACCATTTGTTGAACTTGTTGCGTCAGTAGTATTTGAGATACCTAAACCACCAGCCATAGTTAAACCACCTGTAGAATTACTAGTACTAGCAGTTGTCGTGCTAAATGTTGCGCTTGTCCCAGTTATAACTCCTATAGTTGTTGTTCCAAGCGTCGTTGTACCTGCTGTCGATGTTAAACCACCTGCTCCAAATGTAGCTAATCCAGTAACATTCAAGGTTGTACTAAAAGTTCCACTTGTTGCTGAAATAGCTGAAGCTGTTAATGTCCCCGATATAGTAGGACTAGCTGATAATACATTATTACCAGTTCCTGTATTTGTAATACTTGTTATGTTCTTACTGGAGTCTATTGCTAGAGCCGTGTTTGCAACCAAAGTACTGAAATTTGTCACGCCTAAAGTTGTTGTACCAGATGTAGATGTTAAGCCTCCTACTCCAAATGTAGCTAATCCTGTAACACCAAAAGTTGAACTAAATGATGCGGAAGTCCCTGTAATAGCACCTATAGTTGATGTTCCAAGCGTAGTAGTCCCAGCTGTTGATGTCAATCCACCTGCTCCAAAAGTAGCTAAACCAGTTACGCCCAACGTCGTACTAAAAGTTCCACTGGTTGCTGAAATAGCTGAAGTTGTCAATGTCCCGGTTATTGTAGGATTGGCTTGTAATACATTATTACCAGTTCCTGTATTCACAACACTTATTACATTCTTGCTACCATCCAATGCCAAAGCAGTGCTTACAGTCAAATTACCAAGATTTGTAGTACCACTAACTGTCAAATCCGCCCCAATAAATGCTTTTTTTGCTACTGCTAAACCTCCAGCAGTTGTTATACTTCCACCGTTTGTTGAACTTGTTGCGTCAGTTGTGTTTGATATACCTAAACCACCAGATAACAAAACAGACCCTGATGAATTATTAGTTGAAGCCGTTCCATCATTACTGATGATTTTAGGTAAAGTTAAAGTACTACTAGAGTAAGTTATAGTAGCTGGAGATTGTATAGAACCGCTTGTGGAGCCAAGTAATACAGAATTTAAAGTAAATGTAGTTGCCCCAGTTCCACCATTGGCTATAGGCAACGCAGTCCCAGAATAGGAAAGTGCTATAGTACCAGAACTCGTTACTGGATTTCCACTAACACTCAAAAAACTTGGGACCGACAAGTCAACAGAAGTGACTGTCCCAACACCTGCAGTTGACCATGTCATAGGGGCTCCTGCTCCCCCAGCACTTGTCAATATTTGTCCAGAGCTACCAGCGGTTGTTGGTAAATTAAAGTTGTATGTTCCAGAAACAGCTTGAGATTTAATACTAATTACGCCAGATGTTGATCCAGATAATCCAATATAACCTCCTACATTTAAATTTTCTTGTGTTGCTATACCACCAACTACCGTAACAGCACCTGTAGTTTTTGTAGTTGAACTAGTAGAACTACTAAATGATGAACTAGTTCCTGTAATGGCCCCAATTGTTGTTGCTCCTAATGTTGTTGTACCTGCTGTAGATGTAAGACCACCAGCTCCAAACGTAGCTAATCCGGTTGTGTTTAAAGTTGTGCTAAATGACGCGCTTGTGCCAGATATGGCCCCAATTGTGGTTGCTCCAAGTGTGGTTGTACCTGCTGTAGATGTGAGACCACCTGCTCCAAACGTAGCTAAACCAGTAACACCTAAAGTTGTGCTAAATGACGCGCTTGTTCCAGTGATAGCTCCAATTGTTGTTGTTCCAAGTGTTGTTGTACCTGCTGTAGATGTAAGACCACCAGCTCCAAACGTAGCTAACCCGGTTGTGTTTAAAGTTGTGCTAAATGACGCGCTTGTACCAGTTATAGCTCCAATTGTTGTTGTTCCAAGTGTTGTTGTACCTGCTGTAGATGTAAGACCACCAGCTCCAAACGTAGCTAATCCGGTCGTGTTTAAAGTTGTGCTAAATGACGCGCTTGTACCAGTTATAGCTCCAATTGTTGTTGTTCCAAGTGTTGTTGTACCTGCTGTAGATGTAAGACCACCAGCTCCAAACGTAGCTAAACCTGTAACGCCCAGAGTTGTGCTAAATGTTGCAGATGTACCAGTAATAGCACCAATCGTTGTTGTTCCAAGTGTAGTTGTACCAGCTGTTGATGTTAATCCACCAACTCCAAAAGTAGGACCAGAACTTAACACTATACTACCACTTCCTGTAGTAGAGGTCCAAGTCATAGGACTAGTATTTCCACCAGCGCTTGTTAATATTTCTCCGCTTGAGCCTGATGTAGTTGGAAGGTTATAGTTATAAGCATTAGTAGATGGTTGGACTTTGATACTTACAGTATTTGTAGTACCGGTAATACCTATAAACCCACCAATGTTTAAATTTTCTTCAGATGAAATACCACCAACTACTTGAAGAGCACCTGTGGTTTTACTCGTACTACTTGTTGTATCATTGATTTTTGATTTTCTAGATATCTTATACGACATTATTTATAATACACACAGAAATTAAATTTAACTATATCTGAGATATTCTTAACCAAGTATAAGATTCTCCACTATTATTAGCATTACCGGTTGCTCCATTTATATAAACAGAAAATGTATTTGTATTTGACATATTAATAACAGTACTAGCTAAAATAGAACCACCATTTACAGAGTATTGGTGGTGTCTTGAAAGAATACTACCGTTAAAATTTATTTCACAAACAAAAGTTCCAGCTGTAGCACCTGTTAAATATATACCTATATTTAAATAAAACGTAGAAGGATTTGACCCAGAATATGTAAAGGTTCCACTGCTATGGGCAAGTGACATATTTGCTAATGTACCAGATGAAGTAGTATTCCAGTTAATGGTAGTAGGAATTGCTTGTAAGTTGTTAATAGTCATAACAACTAATTGAGCGGTTCTAGTTATATTTCCACCGACGTTAAGGTCTGTTCCGATAAATGCCTTTTTTGCTACTGCCAATCCACCTGCTGATGTTATAGTACCGCCGTTCGTTGAACTTGTCGCATCAGTTGTGTTTGATATACCTAAACCACTAGCCAAAGTTAAGCCACCTGTAGTATTACTAGTACTAGCAGTCGTGCTAGTTATATTGACAACACCATTGTCTGAAATACGCATCAGTTCTGTAACCACATTAGACAGATTGGATTTACCAAAACGAATTCCAGGATTTGATCCAACTGTTGTATTAATCAACCACAATTCTCCATCTGCACCTGTTCTATTCCATTGTAGATAACCTCCTTGCGTTGATATACTGCTAAAATTAGCAGTTTGGATACTTCTTAATATAGAATCCCCGCTAACTGTCAAATCTGTTCCAATAAATGCTTTTTTTGCTACTGCTAAACCACCGGCTGTTGTTACACTTCCACCGTTTGTTGAACTTGTAGCATCGGTTGTGTTTGAGATACCTAAACCACCAGCAGTTGTAATGGATCCAGTTGTATTACTGGTACTAGCAGTCGTACTATCTACACCAATATTACCATAAACACGTAACGTTTTTGAACCCTGATTTATAGTTACATATTCAGTGCCGGCATTGTCATTACAAAACAAAAACGATCCAGCTAATCCTGCAGTTGCAGAGAATATAAAAGGCCAATTTACATTAGTAGATATTGTTCTAGCAACAATATTTGAAGAATTTACAGTTAAAGAACCAACTGAAGAATTTCCTGTAACACCTAATGTTGAACTAAATGTTGCTGAAGTTCCAGTTATAGCACCAATAGTGGTTGATCCTAACGTTGTTGTACCTGCTGTAGATGTTAAACCACCGGTTCCAAAAGTAGCCAATCCAGTAACACCTAAAGTAGTACTAAATGTTGCTGATGTACCAGATAAAGAACCTATATTTGTTACTCCTAAATTTGTCGTACCAACTGTTGATGTTAAACCATTTGATGCAGTCACAATTGAACTAAATGATGCTGAAGTCCCTGTAATAGCTCCAATTGTAGTTGCTCCTAGTGTTGTTGTACCTGCTGTAGATGTTAAACCACCTGATCCAAACGTAGCTAATCCGTTTGTAGCTATAGATATACCACTGTTACCACTTGATTGTAATCTTAAAATTCCTGCGTCGTTTCTAATAGTTGCTGTATTTACTCCTCCATCGCCAGTTCTATTAGAACTATTTAAAAATATATGTAAAGCATTAACAGTATTATTACCTAAAGCAATATCTGAATATGCTGAACTATCAGAACTTGAATTTACAACGTAAAGAGAATTACCATTATTATTACCATTACTAGGTATTATAACTCCACCGTCTGCTGTTATAAGTCCAGTAGTATTTAAAGTTGTCCCAACTACTGCTCCCAAAGTTGTAGTTTGATTTGTATTGACCACAAAAGGAGTTTTAATAGAGTATGGCATATTTTTATAATATACTAAGAAAATTAACTTGAATTAAAATCTTGATTAATGTTAAAGTATGAATACTACAAGAATAATCAACCAAAAACCAGATATAACCGATGACGACTTGTTATCAACAAACACATTTATTCCAAGTATAGAACAAACTAAAGACTTGAGTGAATACGACAAGCAAAATTTTAGAACTTATTATGAAAACATTAAAAAGGAAAACCAGATACAAAAAGCTATAGATTTAACTAACTCTGGTGACGATGTTTATGATTATTTTTCTGGGATAGCTAAGGTCAATAATGGGGGTATTGGCGATACTACTATAAAAAAACAAAAGAAACATATAATCAAGATACAAAAAGACAGTATCATTGATATTGATTCAAGAAATAGAGACAAGAACCGCTATCCTTATCCGTCTCAATTTAGTATCCCATTGGGTAAAACTTTTTATAACATAAAATCTATTGAATTAGTTAGTTCTGCTATACCTAATACGGATCAAGTTATTACAAACGACCCTATTCAAATAAGAAATAACAGAATTAGTTGGCAAAATACAGAAGATTTTGACTTGGGTAGGTATTTAAATAGACCTGTAAATAGCGTTGGTGACTATGTCTATATAACTATAACAGACCATGGACTAAGTAATCAAATATTACCAGAAAAGTTTTATGTCACTATTTCTAAATCAACAACTACTCCAAATATTGATGGAAAGCGTTTCTGTGAGATTTACGACACAAATACTGTAAGAATTCCTTTCATCGGTGGACTTACTGGTTCTGCCAACTGTGATATAGATACTGGTATTCCAAACTATACAGTGGAATTAACACCCGGTAACTATACAGCTACTACTTTGGCGACAGAGATACAGAAAAAGATGAATTTAGTCAAAAGACGGAATGGGACCGGTGTTATTTACCATTATTTTACAGTAACTGTAAATCTGGATACAGATGTTATGATTTTTAGGTCTTATATAACAAAACAGTTGTCAGGTAACCCGCTTACAACCACATTGGGAAGTGGTGTTGTTACAGTAGGTTCTATTTCACATGGGTTCAAATCAGGGGATTATGTATTGATTATAGGAGCTAAAACTACAGGTGGTATAAGCAGTAGTGTTTTAAACGGTTTGTTTATATTAAACGTAATTAACTCTGATAGTTTCACGTACGAGGTAAATGAAAGGTCAAATGAAACAGCAGTAGGAGGAGGTACTACATTAAAGACAGGGAAACCTTCAGAGTTTAGGTTAATTTTTGACTCTTCTGATTCACTTATAGTCAATCAAATTGGATTTCCAGATGAAGATTCATCTGAAGTATTAGGAACTAGTTCTACTCCTTTGACGACGAAAGCATTAAGTATAACAAATGCTTCTATAATTGGGGATTATGTTGAATTTACGTCAAATAATCACGGTCTTGTATCTAGTACGAATTTTGTTATATCAAGTATAACAACTGGGAGTAGTCCTGTTATTACCACTTCTGTTAGTCACGGTCTTCAAGATACAGACGTTGTATATATATCATATACACATACGGTTCCTACACTAGAAGGTTTTTATAATATTACACCCACTGGTAACAATACATTCACATTGGATACAGTAGATATTGTATCAAACACAGGAGGAGCTGGAGTATTGAAAAAAGGAGGTGACACTATTAAACTTATAAATTTTAAAAGTGTGCCTACAATCAATGGAAATGTTTATATAGTTGAAAATACTACAACAAATACCTTTCAAATAAAGGTTGATTTGATGGAAATACAAATAAGTAGTATTTTAGAAACAGTAGTTGGAACGACGCAGATAAACGTATTACATCCAGGTCACGGGTTTAATAGCATTGATTCAATAGTTGCTGATACTTCTACATCTGCTTTAATTACTACAAAAGCAAACCACGGTTTAATTGGTGTAAGGTTATCTGCTACAAAAGTAAGTAGCTTGTTGAACACAGTTGATATTACTACTAGTTCTCCGCATGGACTTTCAACAAGTGATACTGTATTGATTTCTGATAGTGTCGGTGGTGCAGATGTTTCAGGAACTTATGTAGTTCAAGCAATAACTACGACTGTTTTTAGAATTTTTGTAGTAGGAGGAACAGACCCTGGAACTTGTAATGTTAATATAGGAGATGTAGTAGTATTTACAGATACTGATAGTATCCCTAGTTTGTCATCTAATAGTTTAGGTATATCCAAATTTTATATAGAATATGTATCAGTAAATAGCTTTATCATAAGAACAGGATTTGCTATAATAACCCCTGGAACTAAAGGGATTTTGGGTAGAGATAATCACTTGGATATACATAGAGTGACAGCCTCAGAACCGGGTGGTTCTACACTAGGAGGAATACCTCTGAGAGTAATCAATCACACTAAACATAAAGTTGAAAATGTTGTAGATGCCAACAACTATATGATTAAAGTCAAAGAACATTCAACTTTTACAACAAGTTCAGGTGGTTCTGATACTGTAGTTAGCTCTAACATACACGGAGACAGAGTATTTCAAAGCAATACGTTTAACGGCCAAGAAGACGGTGTTTTATACAAAAGTATAAGCTTAGAAGGAGAGAATTATCTTTATCTTACTAGTCCTGGGTTACAAACAGTATTTGCCCCTGGTAATGAATCAGTGGGTGATATATTCAGTAGAATAGTGTTGTCAGAACCTCCTGGTAATATGTTGTTTAATACTTTTGTATCAGTTCCAAAGGAATTTAACCCACCTCTTGGATCTTTAAAGGATATTTCATTTGAAATGAAACGTTCAGACGGAATACCTTTTAATTTTAATGATAATGACTATTCTATTAGTTTAAAAGTAACAGAAGTAGTAGATAGGATAATTGACACGGAAATATCAGCAACTACAGGTGTAAGTGACTTGTATTAAAAATCATCGCTTTTGATGCCTAGAATCAATACCAAAGTTATAGTTGATATGGTTCTGTAGGTTCATTACATTTGGATTGTTATATCTTGCTGAAATATCTTCAGAACTGATAGCGTTATTGTCACTTCTTTTGAATTTTGATGGAATATTTACAGGCTCGCTTCTAAATACAGAAGGTTTAAAGTTTAAACTCTCTATTATAGGATTTGATACTATTCTAGTAGAGTTTTTTACATGAATATTTTTCAAAAAACTATCAGTATCAATGTTATTACTGCTAATTTTACCACCTCCTCTTCCATTGTATCCTAATGTTGAATTAAAAACTCCATGGTCAGATGGAGTAAATCCACTAAGTAAGTATTGCCCTACTTTTTTTGACTCGTTGATTTGCTTAACTACTTCTTCATTAATGTCAAACATTTTATTATACCATTAATCAAGAAATTAAAAATTAGTAATTAGATATTAAAACCTCTTGTTTCTTTCCTCTGCTTCCACCAACTGAATATTTAGTATCTACTTTAGTTATTTTATATTTTTTATAAATTTCGTTAATGAACTCTGTGTCATTGTTACTTGCTAAAAATTTAACTCCACTTTCGTTTAATTTGTCGCAAAAGTCTCTTAGTTCTAACTGTTGTTGCTCTTCAAATACATTTTTTGTATATTTTGTGAATGTGTTGTGATAAGGTGGGTCAAGATACACAAAGTCTCCTGATTTTGGTTCGGTATCGTAGTATTCACAGCATTTTAAATCTACATTTTGTAAGTAATTACTTAATGTTTTTAACTGATTAGCGTCGCATATAGTTGGATTTTTCATATCTCCGAATGGAACATTGTATATTCCAGAGTTATTCTCTCTATACAACCCATTAAAACAACACTTATTTAAGTATATAAACAGTGCTGATTTTTCAATTGTACTTATATCTTTGTTGTAATTGAATACGTCTCTACATAAGCTAAAACATTCTTTGTTGTTGGTGTATTTACCCTGTGTATTAAGCTCTTCAATAAGCAAATCACAGTCATTTTTCACTGTTATGTAAAAATTAATGAGGTTGTGATTAATATCTGAAAAATACTTTAATCCAGTGTCTTTGATACTTAGACCAATAGCTCCACCTCCTATAAAAGGTTCAAAGTAATTGTTGTATTCTTTTGGAAAAGCCTGTAATATGACACTTTTTAGCTTACTTTTTCCACCGACCCATTTTATAACTGGTTTTGGATTTAATACAAGAGATGCTGTGACATCTAAATACTTGTATATATCTTTTACACATATGAAATCAATTACATTGTATTTCTTACACAGACTTACAAAATCTTTACAGTAATTACTTACTGGATTTACTAGTTCCAAGTTTTTTTTATTTATTGCTTCATAAGCGCAGAAAACTACAACTACTTTTGTATTGGAATATCCAACTGTTTCTATGATTTGACTGTATTTTCTCGGTATATTATCAATCTTCTCGGAAGCTGTTCCAGGTGGATTATAACCCCTAGATTTGACTTCAAATATCAAGTCTAAATGAGGTATATAAAAATCAGGTATTATATAGCTATTACCAACTGGTATTCTCATATTTTTTTTATATTCAATTTTTAACTCGGTGAGTATATTACATATATAATTTTCTGCCATTTTACCTGTATTTTTACAGTCTTTCATTATCAATTTTTCTTCTTCTTTTGAAACAGGAGTTGTCAACCCATAAAAGTAATCCTCCATTAACTGTTAATGTGATTTTTTATTCAAGTTAATCAGGCTTGAATAAAAAATCAGATTAATACTCAAAGAAATGTACTACTGTTACTGGACTAACTGTGATATTTACGTGAGAGAAAATACAGACAATATGAAAAATTATGTAAAATTTGAAAAACTTTCAGAATGTTTAGAATATGTAGATACTATAAAGTATGTTACATGCGGAGATAATGGTCATTTAGATACTAATCAGGAAGGTGCTCATTATATAGAAGTAGGCTCCGATGATAAAGTTTTTTTAAGACTTTATCATCACTGGGATGACCCATGTAGTGAACATGGGGGTTTACCAGAATCTTATTAACTTGAATAAAAAATCACAATAATACTTGAAGAAATGTATAGAAAAAAAACAATTTG
>Ga0222712_10003809_pt1 | contig 16166 bp, 15 predicted proteins | sample C33_657DmetaG_FD_165043 | JGI IMG/M metagenome (GOLD analysis project Ga0222712, IMG submission 165043) | Estuarine water microbial communities from San Francisco Bay, California, United States - C33_657D | ecosystem: Environmental > Aquatic > Marine > Unclassified | place: USA: California...
CGGTCGACCGACCGAATGACCGTCCGACCGCCCACTGTGTCCCTCACCGATGACGCATAGTGACTCAACGCCACCTCTCGCCGAACGTCCGCCACGTGTTCGCGACGATCGCGAAAGCTTATCCGCTCGCGCGCGCGCGCGACGGAACGCGCGACGCGCGACATGGACGACGATGAGGGTTTAGAAATCACGTACAATCGCACGAGCGAAGGCGAACGGGCGATGCGCGTCCATCGCGCGCGACGTCGTCGTCGAGACGTCGCGCGCGATGGACGCGCGCGCGCGTCACACTCGCACACACCTGTGAACGACGACGGATGAGCGCCCACGCGGTGTGTTCGACGTGCGTCGAAGCCCCGGCGGTGGTGGTGAGAATTGATAACGCCACGAGCACGACGTCGTGCGCGTGTTGCGCGTGCGATGCGCGGTACGTTGACAGTGAAAGCGACGGACGAGGTGTTGGAATGCGACGGGAGGCGCGCGCGCGCGAAGCGGGCGGCGCGAGGAATCGGTCGATGTGGATTACGCGCGCGTTACCCCTCGAGATTCGCGCGAACGCGCGATCGACTGGGTGGGATATATGCATTGTATTTATTTGCGTCGTTTACACGCGCGAGCGCGCTCGAAGCGACGTCGACGGTGGCGCGACGGGAGGAACCACGCGCGACGAGCGACCCCATCGCGGGCGACCGAACCACACGCTGACCCACGGCACCCTGGTGTACGAACGCAGGGCGAATCAAAAACGAGGACGACAAACGACGTCGAGAGTAGCGCTACGCCCGCCGAGCGCGAGCGCGAATGATCAATTGGCGTGTGATGTGTGCCAAATGAATCCGGCGTATGTGATTTGCCACGAAGATCGGGCATTTTTGTGCCGCGTGTGCGACGTGAGCATTCACGACGCCAACTCGCAGTCGAAGAGCCATCAACGGTTTTTGTTTGGTAACACGCGAGTTGATCTCGAGGCTATGGGCGCAGGCGAGGAGGTTGGGCGACGAGTGAGAAGTCCAAGTGATAGCGCCGCCGAGCACGCGCGTGTGCCGGACTTTGAAGAGGAGGAAACTGGGAGACAACCAAAGGTACGCACAAAAGCTGCTTTTTGCGCTTTATCGACGGGGCGCGCGCTTTCACACTTTATCCTCGAAATTTCGAAACTGACAAAATATCTTACTTCGACTCGCAGAGACAGAACAGAAAACACAAGGGAACCTTCGAGGATGGTGCCGTACCGTCCATGGATGAAGTGGCGCCGGGCGTGTTTGAAAACTTCATGACGGGCTTGCTTGGTGAAGAGGAAGGCAAAAAGGTGCTCACAAAATCCTCAGCAGACGAGAACGATTTTTGGGGAGACATTTTCTCCGAAAATTGGGCCGCCATGGAGTCTGGTATGTTAGGCGACGATTACACCGTCCCGGACTTCGACCAGCAAGTTCCAAACGCCATGTTCTGAAGTAACTCTCCAAAGTGTGCTCCCCATTTTTCTGTACCATTCTGAAAAGTTGAAGATTCATTCGACGCCAAGTAAACTACACGCCCTCGTACCGCCGCTGCGATGCATGGAGAACTTCTCTACGCTACACATCGCTAGAAAATTGCTTGAATTATAAACCTAAACAAAAAAATTTTGACTACAACAGGCTACGATACAAGGTGATAAACGAAGCGCTTAAAGCACCGCGACTTCATCTGTGTCGCCGTGACGGCTCACCGTATGCTGACGAACGCGCCTCTGTGATGAACTTCGGCACGTCGCTATGATGACGAGCAGGTCCCTTTGCGGCTTCTTCTACAAAACTCATCTCTCCACCCAGTTCGCCAACGTTTTTGCGAAGCTTTTCTATGCGCGCCTCGTCGTGCGCGCTCGCGTCGTTCATCATTGAGGAGAGGCGAGCAGCCTTTTCTTCGGCCGATATCCTCCCCGTGCGATGCCCAACGTTGTTTCCACCGCGCCACTGAGGCTCAGATTCACGTTGGGCTTCACGTTCGGCTTCTTCCTCGCGCCAACGCGATCGCTTATCCCGACGAATGGCTGCAGCGCCTTCGGCTCGATCATGAGCGTACGTCAATCCAAACCCATTTGAAGCATCTTGCGCGTGCGCTTCATCGCGTTCAATATCGCCGTGACGGCGCTTCCAGCCGCTATCGTTACGTTCCTCGCGTCTAGGCTCGCGCGAGTCACGGCGAGAACGACGATCACGATCATCGTCTCTGCGACTTTGATCCCGTCTCGGACTCCGACTGCGACTGCGACTGCGACGCCGGGGCGAGGGCGAACGACGCCGACGACGAGGGCTTCGACTGCTCGATTCCGACTCAGAACTCGAGTCATACTTACGATCGTGCTTATCTCTCGTCTTGCGCTTCATCCCTCGCTTCTTTTCGCGCCTCTCTTCACGCCTGGCGGCCTTCTTGGCGTGCTTGTTCTCTCTCTCCCGACGGCTCTCCTCCTTCAACTGCGCCATCCTCACCGGGTTATTCGTCACGTACTGCCTCGCGCTCAGTTCCCGCTGCTTCATCACTAACAGCGGATCGGCATTCAACTTGTTCCAGGCCTCGTTCTTTGCCATCGCCTCGACCTGACGCTCCTCGGCTTGTTCACGCAAATTGTGTCCCTCATCCACCGGCAAGTCGAAACGCTTCTTCCCGATCAATTTTTCATCCGGCGCCGGAACCGCGGCCTCGCCCACTCGACCTTTATACATGAATTCCAAACGTTCAACTTTCTCGATGACGTGTCCGGCCGCGATGGCTTCTCGTTTTATTTCGTTCTGCTTGCGTTCTTCCTCAATTTCTTTCTTCATCTCTTCCAGTCGTCGCTTCTCGAGCTCCGCCTGTTGCTCGCGCTTCCACACGTCCTCTACGACCGCCATGCTCGCGGTGTGCCATGATTTTTTATGCAAAAATGCTGCTCATTCGAACGACGCGAGCGATCGTTGGTCAGTGCAAGATCTTGACAAACTAAGAGGAGTGCGTCGAAGATGACGACGATGACGACGACAAACGCGATTGTTTTTACGACTTCGAGACGCAAACGCACCTAAACCACCACCCATGGTTGCCCTTAAATCACGTTGAATCCAAACGCTCGATGGCAGACGTCAAAAGGTGCGCGCGGCGTGGAATGGGAGGCATTTTGCAACGGTGAGCGCGAAAACACCGTTCATCCCTCACTCGGCGTTCGCGGAGATAAAGGAGTTCAAGACCAAGAAGAGAATCCTATAGGTTATATTATATTTATTTCATCTAAGTCTCAAAGACGGTGTCTATTCGCCGCCTTCTTCTACATCAACGTTGACATCGAGTTCCGGAGTCCAGAGGTCGCCTTTACTCTTGACGTATTTCGGCAATTCATCGTTGACGTCAAATATCCGATTCGGGTAGTACATGTGGTGCGTCGGCTTAAGGTTTGTATCACTCGCGCCTGGAGTGTTCAAAATCGTGAGCGGAACCGCGATCATTGTTCCCTAAGTGTGAAGAGACGATGTTCAAACATTTTGTCAGCTGAATGTGGAACAACAACGAGAAGCACATCGCTCGTAAACGCCGCACACGACGCCTCAACGCGCGCGAGCGCATCATCCTACCTTCATTAACGACGCATATATCGGACTTCCGCACTTGGCGCACCGATATCGCGTCACTTCCCTGCTCGACGATGTTTCGCTCGGCGCGCCTTCATGTTCAATTACCACGTGCTTCGCCTTGCACACCGCCTGCATAGTGAACGGCGCCCCGCTGAGCTTGCGACAGATTGAGCAGTGACAAATAGACACCGACACAGGCTTGCCGGTGACGGTCACCTTGGTGTGCTTGCAGTAACACGTGCCTGTGCGCGTTAGCTCGACTGCTGTGGTGGCAACTGAGCTCATCGAACGAACCACCGCGCGCGGTCGAGAATGAGCGTTACGCGACGATTTAAGTGACTTAACCCAAGCAGCTGGAGATGTGTGAACGTACGCGCGCGATGCTGACTTAAGACTCGCCAAGGCTAAGGATCCTCGTTGCATCGAGCGCAAGCATGACACTGAAGACGCAGACAGTCAGCGCTCCAAAGTGATCGCCCATGGCCGCGTTGATACATGAAAAAATTAGAGATTACAACAATGTTCAACTCGCGTGCAAGATATCTGTCATCTTCGGCCGAAGAGATTTTGATTATATCGTTTTCAAGGTTGCGCGTCCATGGACTTTAGTCATCGAGCCACGCGCGCGTGAGCACGGAAATCCCCCCCTCCATCTCTTGCACGCTCGCCTGCAATCCACTTTCCGATGGGTCTTCATCTATATTTAATAACATCCCGCATCCGAGCAAGTACACGGTCATGAAGAGCGCGAAATCTCCTATGAGGGCGCGCGCAAGGCGTTGACACGCCACCTTGCTCCCGACTGCAAACTCGGCAACAACTGCAGGCAATTTCAACGATCGCAGTGTACTGCTCGACTCCACGCCCTCGCGTTCATCGATCTCAGCCTGAGCGTACGTAGCTGGGTATAACACCACGAACGCCGTGGCTAATACGTTGGACTCGCACAATGCGAAGACGACGAGCGGGTTCAGCACGCGCCAAAGCTTCTCGACAACCTCGCCTTCGGTGGATTCCAAGTACGCGAGCACCATGACAAACGCAGTGGCGCATAGAATCGCTGTGTACGCACGCACGCTGGAAGTCTTGTCTATCGAGATCGCCAAACACATTGGCCACCGCGCGGCTTTTTCGGCAGTCAACTCAACCTCGAGGAGCTCCCAGTGCGACGCCGCGCGCCGCCGCCGCGGACTGGACGGCGACGACGGCGACAGGGCTTTCGGGGACTTTGACGCCCCACGCGATCTTGGAGACGGCGTGGAATCGCCCCCTGTGTTTATCTCGAGCAATCGTGGCGCGGCCATTTAGTGAAGGGTCGAGCGCGGAAAAGTGGAATATATATTACTAACTGTACTGCACTGTGAAGTTGCTTAGGTCTTATCTAAAACCGTTCTAAATATCGAATGAAATCCCTGTGGCGGCTTGGCAGCCGGACCATAAGGTTGCGCACGCTTCGGGCGTGACTTTTTTATCTTTCACCAACTTTTTAGGCGCACCTTTGCATTCGAACACTCTGCTCGGCCCGTAAAAGTCTCCACCGACGACGTTGGCGCCAAACGCGGCGACCAAAGACGGCGTGGCGCCGTCCGCTTGAGATTGGAAAAGACCAAGCTTCGAGAGAAATGCAAGCTGGCCACTAGAAGCCCCGCGACCAGGATTCTTCGACGTCGTCACCTGGAGCTCGGTGGCGGCGATACCCGGATGCGCGGCCACTGCGATCACGTTCTTTACGCCCGCCGCGTCAATTCGCTTTTGTAACTCCTCAGTGAAGACGAGATTAGACAACTTCGTTTGCCCGTAGACATCCCACGTGCTCTTCGTCCACGATGTGCACTTTGGCGCCTTTTCAAACGACTCCGAGCGCAGCGGTACGGACATTTTCGCCGCCAAAGATGATTGCGACACCACGCGAGCGTGTTTCGATTTGAGCAACGCGGGAAATAATTCGCGAGTCAACAAAAAGTGCGATATCACATTTGTTTGCATCTGCACGTCATACCCATCACCCGTGGCATCAAACGGGAGCGCCATGACGCCCGCGTTTAGGATTAACACGTCCACGACGCCTTTGCTTTCCTCCATCACCCGTTTCGCCGCCGCTCGCGTCGACGCGAATGATTGCAAATCGCAATCAACATGTTTCGCTCCGTTCCCCACCATTTTCACCGCCTCCTCCGCGCGCGCGCTCGGTCGGTTCAGCATGATCACTTTCCCCCCGTTCATCGCGCACGTCTTCGCGATTTCCACCCCTAACCCGGTGCTACTCCCCGTGATGACGATCGTTTTCCCTTCGAACGCGTTCGTTGCGTTCGTCGTCGTCACGACGTCCCCGGTCGTGCGTCCACGCAGCGCGTCGACGACGATGTCGTACACTTTATTCTTTGGATTCGGTTTCGAGTACGTCACCCCCATCGTCGCCGTCGAACGCGCGAGTGGAGTGACGACGAACGAACGAACGTCGTCGATCGTACGCATGGAGACGTCGAGTGGGACAGGACGAGGGAAGACGTCGGCGAGGGACTCGTTGAGTGAATGACTCAACGAGCGAGCGTGAGTAGGAGACCCCCGAAGTCGATCGCGATGGGATGAATCATTTGAGAGAACATCGGAACGACAACTGTCGTTTCTTGTTATAATAAAAGCACGTGCGTATACTTGAAATCACCAAACGAGCGCGCGTTCCCGCGCCGTCGTTCTCCTTTCGTCGCGTTCCAAGACGTCGCGGTGCTATGGACGATCGGACGATGTCGGTCGGTTGGACATATGTCCATCCGACCAGAACCACGACCCCCCCCCCGAATACTCGAATACTCACTCATACTAACGTCCACCGATCGCGACTCGGACGAGACGACACATCGATCGGCGTTCTTCATGGTTGTCCAACCGACCACGCTCCTCCCGTCCCCGCCGTCACCGAGCGATCGATCGAGCGATCGCTCGCCATCCATCGACGGCGCGGACGATGGCGAACGCGCACGCACGAGCGATGACGAGCGCGCGTGAGATGACGAACGCACACATGCGAATCCCTAGGCGACGAGGGAACACACGAGAAAGAGTTGGAGAACACGGCGCGCGCGCGCGTCGAGCGATCGTCATCGCCAGCGCGAACGAGAGCGAGGTTTTTCGCGCGTGGGATCGCGCGACGAAGAGCCAGAAACGAACGGATATTAAGAAGATCATGATCCTCGGTGCGGGTCCGATCGTTATTGGACAGGTACGACGATATTCCTTAGTCGCGCGCGAGAGGGAGAAGGGAAGGGAAAATCAAACTTGGGCGACGGGATCGCGGGGCGAGTATTTGAAAAAGTTTAAACGCGCGCGAGCGCGATGGGGGGGGGATAACGAACGCCCCTTCTGGCGTTTGCGTCATTCGCGATGGAAGAGTGAAGGTGGCATGAGTTTTTCATCGCACGCGAGCGATTTAAAGGGCGATAGATACTGACTCGAGCGCGGTTTTTTGAACTGATCTCCAGGCGTGCGAGTTCGACTACTCTGGCACGCAGGCGTGCAAGGCGCTGCGGGCGGAAGGGTACGATGTCGTGCTCGTGAACTCCAACCCGGCGACGATCATGACGGATCCAGAGACGGCAAGTCGTACGTATGTTACGCCGATGACTACCGCGAGCGTGGAGCAAATCATCGCTCGAGAGAGGCCCGACGCGTTGCTGCCGACGATGGGTGGGCAGACGGCGCTCAACTTGACCAAGGCGCTCGCCGAATCAGGGGTTTTGGACAAGTACGGCGTAGAACTAATTGGTGCCAAGCTCGAGGCGATCAACAAAGCGGAAGATCGTCAACTCTTTAAGGATGCGATGACGAAGATTGGCTTGAGCACGCCCACGTCAGACACATGTACCACGTGGGAGCAAGCCAAGGCGACGGCAGCGATGATTGGTACGTTCCCGCTCATCATCCGTCCCGCCTTCACTCTCGGCGGTTCCGGTGGTGGTATCGCGTACAACATGGATGAGTTTGAAACCATCGTCAAGAGTGGTATCGATGCGTCCGCGACTGGCCAAGTTTTGGTTGAGCAGTCTTTGCTTGGATGGAAGGAGTACGAGCTCGAAGTCATGCGCGATCTCGCTGACAACGTCGTCATCGTTTGCTCGATCGAAAACTTCGACCCTATGGGTGTGCATACGGGCGATTCCATCACGATTGCTCCGGCCCAGACGCTCACCGATAAGGAATATCAACGTCTTCGAGATGCCTCGGTGGCTATTATTCGTGAAATCGGTGTCGAGTGCGGCGGCTCCAACGTTCAAATGGCTGTCAACCCTGTCGATGGTCAGGTGATGATTATCGAGATGAACCCGCGTGTGTCTCGCTCCTCAGCGTTGGCCTCCAAGGCGACTGGTTTCCCCATCGCTAAGATGGCGGCAAAGCTTGCCGTTGGATGCACCCTTGATGGTATCCCGAACGACATTACACGCAAGACCCCGGCGGCATTCGAACCCTCTATCGACTACGTTGTCACCAAGATTCCTCGATTCGCTTTCGAGAAGTTCCCTGGTGCCAAGCCAGTGTTGACGACGCAGATGAAGTCTGTGGGTGAAGCCATGGCTATGGGTCGCACGTGGCAAGAGTCGTTCCAAAAGGCGTTCCGATCCCTCGAAACGGGTTTTGCGGGATGGGGTTTGCACAAGAAGGATGGTTTCATGAAGGGTGACGTCGCTGCCATTCGCAAGGGCCTCATTGTCCCGAGCCCAGAGCGCATCGTGACCATTCACGAAGCCTTCCTTGCCGGCTTTCCCGAGGAGGAGATCTGCAATCTTACTGCGATGGATCCGTGGTTCATTCACCAACTCGGTGAACTTTACCAAACAGAGTGCTGGTTGAAGACTCTCAAGTCTATCGATGAAATTAGTGGAGATGATTGGTACGAGATCAAGAAGCGCGGTTACAGCGACAAGCAACTCGGTTTCTTGTTCAAAATGACCGACATGCAAGTGCGAAAGGTGCGCACTTCAAAGGGATGCAAGCCGTCTATGAAGCGCGTCGACACGTGCGCAGCGGAATTCATCGCTGACACGCCGTACATGTACTCCTCGTACGATGGTAATGATGAATCTGCACCCACAAATGCTAGAAAGATTCTCATTTTGGGCGGTGGCCCGAATCGCATCGGCCAAGGTATTGAGTTTGATTATTGCTGCTGCCACGCGGCATTCGCCCTCAAGGATGCTGGATTTGAAACCATCATGCTCAATTCCAATCCGGAGACCGTGTCTACTGATTACGATACCTCCGATCGTCTTTATTTTGAGCCGCTGACTATTGAAGACGTGTTGAACGTTTGCGAAACCGAGCGCCCAGAAGGTATTATTGTACAATTTGGTGGTCAAACGCCTTTGAGCCTCGCCACGCAACTCGAGGCGGCGCTCCTCGCGAATCCCATCCCGGCGGCGTCCGGTAACGGGTTTACGAAAATTTTGGGTACTCCTCCGGACTCGATCGACGCCGCGGAAGATCGCGAGCGCTGGATCGACATTTTGGATGAACTCAACATTCGGCAACCAGCTGGCGGCGTCGCGCGCTCTGAAGCGGAGGCGTTAGTTGTGGCAGAGAGACTCGGCTACCCCGTCATGGTTCGTCCTTCGTACGTCCTTGGTGGACGAGCAATGGAAATTGTTGGCTCTACTGCTCAATTGAAGCGTTATATCACCACTGCTGTTGAAGTTGACCCTGAAAGACCGGTGCTTGTTGACAAGTATCTTCAAAATGCGACGGAATTGGACTGCGACGCAATTTGCGACAAGGAAGGTAATGTTGTCATATGCGGTCTCATGGAACACATTGAACAAGCTGGGATTCACTCCGGTGATTCGGCGTGCTCTTTGCCGACTCAAAGCATTCCCCCTTCTGCCCTTAAGACGATACGTGAGTGGACCCCGAAGCTCGCTCGCCGACTCGGCGTCATCGGTCTCATCAACATCCAGTACGCTGTGATGCCAGATGGTCTGCCGTACATTATTGAAGCAAATCCTCGTGCATCTCGCACGGTGCCCTTTGTCGCAAAGGCCATCGGCCACCCAATCGCCAAATACGCTTCTTTGGTCATGGCTGGTTGGACATTGAAGGAACTCAACTTTATGGAAGAAGTCAAGCTCACTCATGTCGCCGTGAAAGAGGCCGTGCTTCCTTTCGATAAATTCCCGGGCGCTGATACGTTACTTGGACCTGAAATGCGTAGTACTGGTGAAGTCATGGGTATCGATTCGGATTTCAGCCGCGCTTACTGCAAAGCTCAGCTTGCAGCGGGACAGCGTCTTCCGGCCAAGGGTAACGTGTTCATCTCGGTTCGCGACGAAGACAAACCAGATGTCGCACAAATAGCGCGCGACCTCGTCGCGATGAAATATACGGTCTTGTCTACGGGCGGTACGGCAGGCTACTTAGAAAAGGCGGGCATCCCGGTCACACGAGTGAAGAAGGTCCATGAAGGCCGACCGCACATCGGTGATATGCTCCGCAGTGGTGAGATCGGCATGATGGTTGTCACGTCATCCGGAGATGCTCAGGATTTGGTGGACGGGCGTGAAATTCGTCGCACGGCGGTAGGTCTTAAGATCCCGATGGTGACCACCATCGCCGGCGCAAAGGCGACGGTCGGCGCTGTTCGCGTGTTGCAGCTTGATGACCTTAAGATGGACGCTTTGCAAGACTTTTTTTAGGAAAGAACTACTTCAACTCAACGTCATTAATACACATATCCGAGTACAACTATGAATATTCTACTGTACCTAAGGTTGCTTGCATCGTGCGTGCGGTTGTCTTCATGCCCACACATGCACATTATTTGGTTCGACGGTCCTTGCGAAGTTGCTCTGCACTTACCCCGGAACCGAACAGTTTGATCGGGTTCTGGGCGAGCTTTTCATTTCGCCCATTCGTCATCGGTCGTCCTTTCATTTGACGATAATCAGCGATCACTTGCGCCCGTAATTGTGCCAAATCATACTGACGTTTCAATCCAACATTGCTCGGCAAACTGGTCTTCTTTGATGACTTCCCAGAATCTTTTTGCGCCGCCGCCAACAGATCCTCGAATATCTTCGACTGCCTGTTAGACTTACCCCCTGTTTGCATCTCTGCGATCTGTACGATCTTATGACCGCTCTGCGCGATCGGAACTTCCTTTTCGCCCTTACCACCGCTTTTACGCTTGAGCGTAATCGTCGGCGGCGCGTCAACAGTTTCGCCAAACTTTACACCACCGCCAGTACCGCGTAAGAATGTCTCCTCTTCTTGCTTTTGCGCCCGCAACGCCGCTCGATCTTTTCGCTTGCGCTCACGAAGGGATAGATACTTCTTCTTCTTCTTCCCTGTCGCTTCCTTCTCCAGACGTTCGCGTACTGCGCGTTCATCGAGCGCGCGCAGCTCCTCCGTCCCTTGGTCTGGCTTCGCTCGCACCATAGGTTTGATCTCATCCTCAGGCATCGCACCCGCACTGCTCTCATTTTGTTCTTTTCCCCGCACATCGCCTTCGCCACCGTCCTCCTCATCGCTCTCGTCTTCGGCGCTCGACGCGCGAGCCGCCGCCTCTTCGGCGCGCGCGCGCGCGCGCGCATCCTCTCCCTCCCCCAAAGTCTTCTCCTCCTTCCTCCGCTCTCGCCCTTCAATCGCTCGCTTCGATGCGAGGAACCTCTTAAAAGACTTTGGTGCGCTCAGCATCTCCTCTTGGCTCACTTTCGCGCTCGGCATGACCACTTTCTCGTCGTAAAATCGTCCCGAGAGACGGTCAAATGTCTTCGTGTTCGTCGCCATCTTCGCTCGGCGTTTCGCCGATTTCCCTCGTATGCCTCCCATATCGAGCGCGATCGAGCTCGTTCGCTTCTTTTCCGCGACGTCCGACGACGCGCTCGCGCTCGAGTCCTCGACGTCGACTTAAACGCGCGCGCGCGCGAATGGCATGGGGTCGTGCGTGAACCCTAGCCTTCGTCGGCTGACCGCGCGACGTTCGCGCGTTCATCGCCGCGTGGGCGTTGGCATTCGTGGACGAACGCGCGCGCGCGGCAGAAATCGCGCGAGGTGATGACGTCCAACGCGAACGAAAGCGCGGCGCTCGCCCTCGGTCGAAGTCGCGCCGACGTCGCCGCCCCAGCGTTCGCGTTGGTGTTCAGCGAACTGGTGCAATACCATCAAAGCCGGTCGAGGGATACGCACGCGCTGGAACGCGCGCTGGAAGACGCGGGCGCGGAAGTGGGACGACGAAGTTACGAGAGTACGTCTTACCGCGAGAAATCAAACGGGTCGAAGAGGGACAATCGCTTGCTTCCGCTGCTGCAGTTCATACAAACAGCGTGCTGGAAGTCTTTGTTTGGACGCGCCGCGGATTCGCTCCAAGTGTACGACGACGACGAGTACTTGCTCTCGGACCGAGATTGTTTAGTTAATCGATTTATTAGCGTGCCGAAGGATTTAGGAGATTTGAACTGTGGGGCGTTCGTGGCGGGAGTGGTTCGCGGGATATTACACTCCGCAGGATTCCCAGCCAAGGTGAGCGCATATTATTCCGAACCGAACCCGGCGACGGATGTCAACGGTGCGCGGACGACGAACATATTGATGAAATTCGATCGCGAGGTCATTGAGCGCGAGGCGCGACTGGGAGGATAGTGATCGTATCGATTTCTTTTGGTGTTGCTCACGTTCGCTTCTGAGCGCTCAAATTTCATTTCAAATTTTGAGCCAAATAAAAGGAACATCGAAACGCTTTATTTTACTCCAAACGCGGTCTTGATTTTGAGCAAACACACGTGTAGCATATCGGTAAAGAGTGTATGAATGAATGTTATGTATAAAATGATACGGTATTATTGTATGAAAAATCATGCAAGCTGATCCATGCGCCAGTTGAGATGAGCTCGCAACTGCATCGCTGCCGGGTACGACATGTCTCTAGGAACGCCCACTCGATCGCGAAAATAGGCTAGGCATTTACGCAACGACTTCACTTCTGACGTAGCACCATCGTTACGCGTCGTTGGCCCGGCTGTACCTTCGATGAGGGCTTGCGCGACTGCGCGCAATGATTCGTCAACTTTGCTTGAGTAGTTCAAGTTTGGCTGCGCATATGGGTCAGCGAGCGGAGCGGAAAACTTCTTTGCCCCCTCTTCGCCCATGCCTCGGCACGCAAACTTGACGATGTTTGGAGCATTTTTCACCAACTTGTACGCCGCTTCGTGACGCGCATCCTGTTCGCCCCGATTCATGGCGTCTGGGAGCGGCTCCAGTCCGTTCGCCGAAAGCCGCACAGGTAAGTGCCAACTCTTTTCACCGCCAATGACACCCACAGCCTCGTCCACAGCGGCGTTCTTGTCAGGGTATCCCGGACCATATTGCGGTGGAATGTCCATGACGTGCGTGTAGTAATCAGACTTGGTCGCCTGATACGACTGGCGCGCCTCAAACGCAAGTAACCACTTATCAATGTTTTTCCAGCGCTCCGTCCCGCGCATCTGCAATCCTTTCCAGTATAATACGCTCGCATTCATGCGCTCGACATGAGAGACGTATTGGAAATCCACTATCCCTGGATTTTCGGTTCCCAAAAACCACGGTCCAGGCGTCGCTCCGAGGGCCTTGTCGACTTCATCGAGTGTCTTTTCGAACGCCGCCCGCGCCCCAAGTGGACCAGGCAGCGACGGGCGAAACGCCAACCCGCACCAATCAGAGAATAATTGACGCTCGAGCTTCAAAAGCTTGTTCGCTAGCTCAAACTTGTCTTCCGGAAGCGTCACTCGCTGTGGGAACTCCCGCTCGAGGACTTGCATGATGACCAAGGACTCTGTCAAAATCTTACCATCGAGTTCGATCACTGGCAACATCCCGCTCGGGACTTTCGCCAAAAACTCTTTTGGTTTATCACCGTACGAACGCATGTTTATTTTCTCCACTCGGTAAGGAATCTGCTTTTCTTCTAGCATTATCCAAAGTTTCTGACAATATGGACACCACTGTGGTGCGGGCGAAGATTAAATACAAAAGCAAAGTCAGTCACCATGCAAATGTTCCCAAAGAGTTTCAAACATCTACCAGTACGAGAACTACATGTAATATCAACGCCCACGACCGTACGTACCCCGGCGTGGTCTCTATAGAATGTCACTCGTACATCCTCTTCGCGCTTCCCGAACAAGCGCAATCGGTTATCTTGATGTGCTGGTCCTCCCCCCACCGCACGCTCAGCGGCCTCCGACTCTATGCGTTGCGTCGTCGGCGAGGCCTGGAGCGCCGCACGCAACTCCTCCCACGATGGTACGGCCGCCACGCGCACACTCGCGCGCACCGGCGTCGATGTGCTGTGCATCGAGCTTAGATGGATCGGCGTTCTTCGAAGTCTCAAAGGTGCCGCAGCGGGCGCGTTGGTGACCCCGGCGCGCATGAACAACAGAGAAAAACGCTGCGGAAACGATCGAATTCGACCGATTGGCGAAAAGAACCGATCGGTCTATTCGATTGTCGCAGTGTCGTGCTTCGATGTCGGCGTCGATGCACAGAACACCTCTCGCGTCGAATTTTGAAGAGGCGTTGGTCCGCGGAGAACGGATAAAAGGCGGTGAAACAAGTTGATGGGCTTTGTTTGCTTCTTGCGCTACAGTGCAGTACATTTAAGTCTCTAGCATTCCATTATTAAAACGGCATCAAGAACATTCGATGCTTTATCGCTTACGCGATGAGAGACGGTTCCATTTCCGCGGGCGCTGCATAGCCCATTAGGTTCATGTATGTCGCCGTGACGTTGGCGAGACCAGCATTGGGAAGGTCGTCGCGGAACTTTGCATCCGCGGGCAATGCCGGCCCACCGATCGCTACCGGAACGGGAGCGAGGGTATGAGACGTCAGCGGTAAGAATGAACCGTCTTCAGCCTTCAAAGGCTCACCCTTTTTGCTACGTTGGACCATGTCGTCGGCGTTACCGTGATCTGCTGTAACGAGGAACATGCCGCCCAGTTCTTCAACTAGATCAAGAAGTTCCTTGACGCACGCGTCGCACTCTTCGCATGCCGCGACGGTGGCAGCCATGTTTCCCGTATGACCAACCATGTCGGGGTTGGCATAGTTGACGCGAACGACGTCGTATTTACCAGAGAGCAATGCTTCCTTGCCGGCAGCGGTGATTTCACGCGCTTTCATCAATGGAGCTTCGTTGAATGGCACGTTGTCGCTCGGAATCTCAACATAAGTCTCGAGTTGCTCATTGAAATAACCAGAACGATTGCCATTCCAAAAGAAAGTGACGTGACCAAACTTTTGCGTCTCCGAACATGCAAAGGTTCTCAAACCGTTCTTCGCAAGCCATTCGCCCGAAGTGCGCTCAATAAGCGGCGGCGGCACAAGGTAGTGCGCGGGAAGCTTCAAGTCACCATCGTACTGCATCAACCCAACAAACTTCGTCTTTGGAAATCGAACTCGATCAAAGTAAGTAAAGTTGTTTTCGTACTCGAACGCTTTGGATATTTCCACCACGCGGTCAGCGCGGAAGTTTGAGATTACGACGGCGTCGTCATCTTGAATCGTTCCGATGGCGTTGCCATCCGCATCAACGATAACGAATGGCGGGATATACTGATCAGTGATGCCGCCTTTCTTGAGTTCCTTAAGTGCCTCCTTCGGGGATGTAAACTTGTGCGGAGCTTCGCCCAAAACGTGCGCCTTCCACCCGCGCTCGACCATCGCCCAGTCAGCTTCGTATCGATCCATCGTCACCGCCATGCGCCCACCGCCCGAGGCCACCTTCGCATCGCATCCCTGCGCGGCATAAGATTCAAGTTCATCCACAAGTTTGGCCATGTACTCATGGCACGTGCCATCCGCCACGTCTCGACCATCCGTCAACACGTGCAACCGAAGTCGCTTGCAGCCATCCGCGATGGCGCCTCGCATTATGCCGAAGATTTGGTCCGTTCTCGAATGCACGCCACCATCGGATAACAGCCCAATAATGTGTAACGTATTGTTCTTAAATGCTGGCTTGATATATCCCCACCCTGGGTCGGCGAACATGTTCTTTTCTCTCAGCGCAATGTCCACGAGCGCGGCGCCTTGCGCGATCACTTTCCCCGCCCCCAGGGCATTGTGCCCCACCTCGGAGTTCCCCATGTCATCGTCCGTGGGTAACCCCACGGCTTTACCGTGTGCGCGCACCGTGCGATAGAAATCTTTCCCTTTCGCTTTCAACCCATCCATCGTGGGCGTTTTCGCCACGTACACCGCGTTGTGTTCATCCTCGATCGCGTTCTCCCCCCAACCGTCGAGGATGCACACCAACACGGGTTTTCGTCGTGGAATCGTTCGGTGGGGCTTGAGCTCCATCGCCACTCGCTTTGACGCGCGCGCTCGGTTGTCGCGCTGGACGTCGAGCGCGTCGCGATGTGATCGCGTTCACGTCCGCCGAAGTCGTCGTCGACGTCGTCGAAAGCGTCGCTCGAGCGTTCGCGACGTCTTCGCCCTCGAGCGCCGTCGACGGCGACGGGGGCGAAACATCGACGACGAGTCCGAGCTCACGCGTCCACGATCGTACGTCGAATGTCCACGATCGTACTTCACATGTCCACAATCGCACGTCAA